>Ga0075441_10001675_pt1 | contig 10555 bp, 8 predicted proteins | sample CoawatmetaG00DNA_FD_71582 | JGI IMG/M metagenome (GOLD analysis project Ga0075441, IMG submission 71582) | Marine microbial communities from the West Antarctic Peninsula - Coastal water metaG002-DNA | ecosystem: Environmental > Aquatic > Marine > Coastal | place: Atlantic Ocean: West Antarctic...
TTGCTGAACCGGTGATCGGTCCTACCCACCTGGTTGATCCCTCTCTCGTCAGCCTTGGTGCGTTGCCAAGGCGTTTTTCTTTGGATGATAGGGCTTTCTTCCGACTACCGCAAGAATATGCAACAAAACTCGGCAGGTTGCCCTGCAGGCGGAACTGCTCAAAGGCCGCCATCCATATCTTCTGACGGTGCTTCTTCCGATTGCGCTGCCGGTGACTGGCCTGCTAGGGGGTCGTGCCGCGCGGTGCTAGACTGGAACGCCCGCACGCTTCAAACGCACCGGATTGCTCGTCCAGCTCCCGGGAACGAAGAGACGTAATGCCACCATTACCGGCACTTCACCCCGCGCAAGCGTCAGCGACACCAATGTTTGGCAATTGGCCATCTTGCCGAGAGATGAGACATGTTGCGGAGCGACACCAACCGAACGATCGCCCTTCATCGGAATCGCTGTGTCATTGATGACCGGCACCGCATCTTTGCCGCCGACGAGGCGGTCGGCCTGAATCAACAGGTCCGACTCCAACGGCGCCGCATCCCAGACGCCATCAGCGATGAAATGGTGCAACTGGTCATAGTCGCCCGGCGCCAGCCGCGCCGCCATAGGCTGGACGCTCTTGCGATCGCTCGGCGCGCCCTGTGACCCAGGCAATCCAGGAACGGCTCAAGCCAGCGCGCAAGCTCTTCTTCCCACCTCGACTTTTTCCAACATGGTCGGCCGTCCAAAAGCCGACCACCCATGGATCATTGAAAACCTGATTCGGGAATCCAGTTGCGCCGATCAAACCAAAAAATCTGCCAAAGTAGCGCTAGGCAATTTCTCGGGCTGTTTGAGTCTGTTGTGCGAACTCGTGCGGCGTCAAGTTGCCGAGTGATGTATCAGACACTCCGCGCGGATGGACCCGTTGAAGGTTTTGATGAACGCGTTGTCGCGTCGGCTTGCCTAACCGGCTGAAGTCCAGCGTGACGCTTCGTTGACAGGCCCACAGATCGAGGTCGCGTGAGACAAACTCCGTTCCCGGCTCGACACGACTAAGGCGGCCATCTTGGCGCGACCAATTCGTCGATGAGCTCAAGACGGTCGGCTTGGTGCTATCCGCGGAGAAATTGAGAGGCTTTCCTTTGACGTGAAGGTAACGATCAGGCCCAGTGCGGGCCAGCCGGGTTGAACTGCCGTGACGCAAGGTCAATCTGTCTGCGGAGGACGCGGGTCGGGCAGGGACGGCGGGATCTGGCTGCGGGATGGGGCTGGGTTGAGCCTGCGGTTTGGACCAACCTGCCAAGCTGGACGACTTATAGTGAAGCCGCCGCCTCGGGCCGCTGCCTTCCGCCTGCCTATTAACCGCAGAAATTCACGAAATGCTTACCATCGTTATGTTTTAACAACCGCGCAGGTCTCGTATGCACGAAGGATACATCGAGATCAGGCTTGTATTCGAGCGCGGATAAATACCGTCTGGGGATACTGTCGTGCGTTCGGATCAAAACTATTTGCTGCAAGCCATCCTTGACAATTTCCCCGGCGGGATCTCGGTCATGGATTGCGACCTGCGCATCATCTTTGCCAATCCGGCGGCGCGCCGAGTTCTCGATCTGCCGGACAGCATGTTTGTCGGTGATCCGCCCTTTCTCGAAGAAATATTCCGCTTCAACGCACGCCGCGGCGAATACGGACCCGGCGACGTCGAACAACAGGTTTCGGCCCGAATGGAACTGGCGAAGGCGCGAAAGCCTCACGTATTCGAACGCCAACGTCCCGACGGGATTACCATCGAGGTCCGGGGCGCTCCGGTCGAAGGCGGCGGGTTCGTCACAACATATATCGACGTGACAGAACGGCGCCGCAATGAAGCCCGCATCGAACACATGGCCCATCACGACGCGTTGACCGAACTGCCAAATCGCGTGCTGTTTCATAAACGCCTGGGCGAAGAACTCGCGCGCATCGCCCGCGGTGGCAATCTCGCCGTGCTATGTCTCGACCTCGACCACTTCAAGAATGTCAACGATACGCTCGGTCACCCGGTCGGGGACGTGCTGCTCAAAATGGTGGCGGAACGGCTCAGCAATTGTTTGCGCGACACCGATGTCGTCGCGCGCTTCGGCGGCGACGAGTTCGCGGTTATCATGCCGATAATAGATGGAGATCGCGACGCCGAAGGGCTGGCGCGCAAGCTGATTGATGTTCTGGGTTCCCCTTACGAAATCCAGGGGCAAGAGATCATTGTCGGGGCCAGCATAGGCATCGCGATTGCACCACGCGATGGCGATGCCACCGAGGGGATGCTGCGCAATGCAGACATTGCCTTGTACCGTGCCAAGGTGGATGGCCGCGGGCGTTTTAGCTTTTTTGAGCCGGAAATGGATCGGCGTATCCAGGCGCGGCGGACGCTCGAGCTCGAGCTTCGCAAAGCCTTGAGCAACGGCGAGTTTGAACTCTACTATCAGCCGGTGGTCAATTTGCGAAGTGGCGACGTCAGCGGCTTCGAGGCCTTGCTGCGATGGCATAATCCCGAGCGCGGCATGGTTTCGCCAGCCGAGTTCATTCCTCTCGCCGAAGAAACAGGCCTCATTATTCCGCTGGGCGAATGGGTCTTGCGCAAAGCCTGCGCCGAAGCGATCACCTGGCCGCTCCCCATTAAAGTGGCCGTAAATCTTTCGCCAGTCCAGTTCAAGAGCCGCAATCTGGTCCAGGCGGTTCTGACCGCGCTGGCTTATTCGCGGCTGCCACCCGAGCGGCTGGAGTTGGAGATCACCGAAACCGTGCTTCTAGGCGACACCGACGCGAATTTGGCCACCCTCCATCAACTGCGCAAACTCGGCGTGCACATTTCGATGGACGACTTCGGCACCGGCTATTCTTCGCTAAGCTATCTGCGCAGTTTCCCGTTCGACAAGATCAAGATCGATCAGTCGTTCGTGCGCGAGCTCACGGAACGGCCGGATTGCATGGCAATCGTCCGCGCGGTTGCCGGCCTTGGAACGAGTCTTGGCATCACGACGACGGCGGAAGGGGTCGAAACACAGGAACAGTTCGACCGCCTTTGTGCCGAGGGTTGCACCGAAATGCAGGGATATTTGTTCAGCCCGCCACGGCCGGCAAGCGAAGCTGTGATGTTGATGTTGAGAAACTCTGTCATGGTCGATGTCGCTTGAGCGTGGCTTGAACTTCGATTCCGCGATAGTGACATTCTCCGATACATTTTTGAGACTGTACGGCATGCATGAATGCCGGCCTGATCAAGGGCGAAGCCTTCGCCGTCGATGCAAACATTAGCGAAGCAGACGCCAGCCGTTGTCACGGCAACACCCTGCCATTGAGCTGATAGACGACGACATACAAAGTCGTGCGTGAAAAATTTCTAAGCCATTGAGCGCGAGTCAGTTTTTGGCTCGCTTGCGGGTTTGAGATTGCAGGGTTCAGGCGCGCACAACCTTCGTGGCGCCTCCGGCCGCGCGTCGCAAGAGGTTTTCGTCGAGCTGGCGTCAGCGGTCTTGTATCAATGTATCCGGTCTCTGATTGGAGCGAGTTTTGCTCCGGACCAATATGGATATCAGCGCGCGCGCGTGCGATCTCATTAATGGACAGGCCTCAACGGGCCATTTGGGTCACCAGTGTCGCATGCGCCGGTAAGACCGATCCTGCATCTCTTCTTATCCTCTCGCAAACCTCATCGAGTAAAGGGTGCGGCGGCTTGCCAACAGCATGGGCTCGACCGCCTGCTTGAGCCGCGTCTTCTCTATCGCGACCATCTCGGTCGACTGGCGACAGCGCCTTCAGGGCTTGCTGTTCGGCGGAAGACAGCGGGCGGATCTCGTCGATCATGACAAGAGCGAAGCGCGCAATCAGCCGCGCGTCCAGCCTGTCGGTCTTGGCGCGCCGCCCCCCGGTCTCGCGGAAAGGCCTTGATGCGGCGCGGATTAACGATGCCGATCGCCTCCAACATGAGGCGGCTAACACCCTCGTGCCGGAGCCTGCGGATGCCATCGGCGATGGTAAGCGAAGGCGCTTGCTGCGCGAACGAGGCTGCTGTCATGGATTAGACTTGTATGCCGACTTGCAGCGCCAGGCCGCCGTCCTTGCGACTGTTCGATCGAGAGACCCGACGCAGACGCCGTTGCCGGGCTACGACCGCGCCCGCGACCAGGAATCCAACGAGCTGTCTGCTTCGCCTGTCACTCTACAGTGACAAGGCCAAGATACCGGAATCCACTTTCCGGGATCAGGGCCTTGGGCCGGACGCCAGTCGGATAGGTCCGTCAGGCGCTTCAGCAACGACCGCGGGCAGGTGGGACCCTAATACTAAAGGACCGTATCCCAAGTCATAGGACAATAGTTGACTAAGTTATCATCAGCGAGAGGAGGCGGGACTATGCATGCCATCTTAGAATCTGAGCCGCGGGCGGCTGACCCGCAACATACGAAAAAGCTTATCAATCTCGTGCCGGTGGCCATCTCCTGGGGAGTGCTGCTCGCCATCTACGTAGGGCTTCGGCTTTACCAGCAGGCATTTGCATTCAAGTACGGCCTGGATTCGACATCCCCCGAATTTGCGACCTACTGGCTGACGCTGTTCAAAGTCGAGGTACCGCTTATTTTCGGGGTGGGCTTCGCCATTTGGGCCTACCTTTGGCTCACCCGGGATAAGAACCTCGACAAAATCGACGCCGAAACGGAACTGCGCCGCTACTTTAGCCTCGTCGCGTGGTTCTTGCTGTATACGTTTTCTTTTCTTTGGATCGCTAGCTTCTTTGGTGAGAGCGATGCCACTTGGCATCAAACCGTGATTCGCGACACCGCGCTTACTCCCAGCCATATCGTCGTATTTTACGCTTGTATTCCACTGTATATCATCTTGGGCGTTAGCAGCCTTCTATATGCTACCACGCGGATTCCCAAATTCTCAAAAGGCTATTCGGTGCCGCTCATCATGGCTGTGCTCGGGCCCGGGCTCATTCTGCCGAACCTTGGCTATAACGAGTGGGGCCACGCGTTCTGGCTCACTGAAGAAATCTTCAGCCATCCGCTCCATTGGGGCTTCCCGGTTCTTGGGTGGACCGGCTTTGCTCTTGGCGGCGTCCTTCTTCAGGCGACCATGAGGATGGCGGAGCTTTTCAAAGAGATCGATGGCGCAAACTTGGCGAAAGCCTGACGCCTTGGCTGATGCCGGCGATGGCGGACAATGCGACTGTAGGCGGTGTCTCTGCTGAATCGACTGACTGACAGGTAGGACACCGCCTTCGGCAAAGAACCGTTGCCTAATCATAAGAATACGAATTACCGGGGGGGGGGAGCATGACTGACAACGATCAAGCAATTTTAGCTGCGGCAGAAATGTCGCCAAGAATAGCGCGCTATTCACGAACTTTCGACTACCTGATTGTCGTCATAGCTGCCTTCCTTGTATGGTCCGTTACGCACATCCATTTTCTCCTTTTCGCTGGGGACTGGGATTTTTTTATTGACTGGAAAGACAGACAGTATTGGATTCTGATAACGCCGATAGTCTCCATAATGTCGGCCGCGGCATTTCAGGCGATCTTCTGGACTCTATTTCGCCTGCCAATCGGAGCGACAGCTAGCGCACTTCTGTTTCTGATCGGCGTCTGGATTGTCAGATACCATGCTTGGGAAGGCATGGCCTACTTCCCGCTCAGTCTCGTTGTTCCAGCGACCGGTCTAGTCGGAGCGATGGCACTCGACTTCATCCTTGTGCTGAGCCGAAGCTGGGTTATAACGGCCGTGTTCGGCGGCGTTATTTATGGTCTCTCGTTCTTTCCGACAAACTGGATTTATCTGGCGCCATATTTCCAGCCAGCAGAGCATATGGGTGAGATGGCGTCTGTTGCCGATATCATCGGCTACGTCTTCCCTCGTTCCGGCACGCCTGAATACATAAGAATTATCGAACGCGGAACCTTGCGCACGTTCGGCGACTCCGCCAACTGGGTCTCAGCGTTCTTTTCTGCGTTCGTTTGCATGTTCGCCTACTCGGTGTTCTGGTTGATGGGTGTGGTCGCCTGCACACCCAAATACATACCGGTGGGATACCGCTTCAAGGAGCTTTATGGCGCTAAAATCGATGCGGGTGCTCTATGAGCAAGATAATGAAAAAGGCGACGTTGCTCGTTTGGGCCGCGACGACATTGCTATTTTCCCTTATGGATCAGGCCGCATTCGCGCACGGCGAGCGGGCGACCGAGCCTTACATCAGAACGCGCACTGTGCATTGGTATGACGTCACTTGGTCAACCGATGCGCTTAACGTCAACGATACAGTAACCGTCCAGGGCAAGTTTCACTTATTGAACGATTGGCCGGATTCGGTGAGTCTGCCCAATCTGGTGTTCCTTTCCAACGGCTCGCCCGGCGCCGTCATGACCCGCGTAGAATCGTACATCAACGAAATTCCCGCACGGCAGTCCACCAAGGGTTTGATCGTCGGACGGGATTATGACTTCAAACTCGTTATGAAGGCGCGTAAGGTGGGACAGTGGCACCTTCATCCGGTCATGAACATCCATGGGGCCGGGGCGGTCGTTGGGCCGGGAGAATGGATAACTGTCAGCGGCAACGAAGCGGATTTCAAGGATCCGCTCACGACCTTGACTGGAAACAAGATCGACGATCTGCAAACGTTTGGCGTTTCACGCGTGCAGATGTGGCAGTTTGGGTTCGGGCTGATTGCCGCGGTGTGGATCCTATGGTGGCTGCGCAGGCCCCTCATCATTTCGCGCTGGCTCGTGGTCAAGAAGGGGCGAGAGGACCTTCTCATCACGCCGATGGACGACAAAGTTGCGGCGGCCCTGCTGGTCCTTTTGGCGATCGTGGTGCTGGTCGGATACACCAGAACGACGTCCGAGTTTCCAGAACTGGTTCCGCTTCAATCGGGGTCTCTTTCCACTCCACCACTGCCCAAGCCGCCCCACGCGGTTGAAATCAAGTTCAAGAGGGCCGAGTACGACGTTCCCGGTCGGTCCATGCGCCTGAGCGTAGAGATGACCAATACGTCCGATCAACCCGTGAGCGTTGGCGAGTTCACCACCGCTAACCTGCGTTTCATAAATAAGAGTCTTCCTGCGGCGGTGGCGGCAGTCAGTTCGAAATTTCCGAAGGAGCTGGTCCCCCGGAACGGCCTTGTCATCGACCATCCGGAGCCGCTTGCACCTGGTGAAAGCCGTCTGGTGAACCTGGATACAACGGATGCGGCATGGGAAGTAGAACGTTTGGTGAGCTTTCTTTCTAACGTTGACAGTAGAATGGGCGGATTGCTGTTTTTCTATGACGGGAAAGGCAACCGCTCCATGAGCGAAGTATACGGGCCCATTGTTCCAGTCTTCAAAAAGACGATCTGAAGCCAGGTTTAATAGGACGAAGCTGCGCGATGGTCGATAAGCTCACGATCAGGAGGTACTCCAGATCGGCATTGCGCGGCCTTTCGTTTGCAGTGCCTCTGCTGGTTTTGTCGTCCCAGCCGGCCTCTTCCCACGGTGGCGTCAGTATGGAAAATGACGTGTGTAGGCTCCGATTGGGAGCATACATCATGCACTTTACCGGGTACCAGCCGCAAGCAACCGGCAGCAGGGAGTTCTGCGAAGACATTCCGGAGACCGGCAAAACGGTGGTGGTGCTGGACGCGGTTGATGATGCTCTGCGCGACATCCCGATCGAGGTGCGAATCGTGCGGGATACGGGAGACAACAGCAATTTGGAGACCATCACCGTTGTGCACCTGCAGCCCAAAGTTTACCCCTCTGGCAGCATTGCCTTGGAATATACGTTCGATAAGGCTGGAAAATTTATCGGACTGGTTACCGCGGGCGCAAAGGGCGAATACGTCTCACGGTTTCCCTTCAGTGTGGCTTCTGGAAAGTCGTTCTACGAGAAATACCTGCTTTTCATCGTAGTTCCATTGGTAGGATTTGCCTTATATCGTTATTCGGCACGTGTCAGAAAGAAATTGGACGCCCGCCTCAGCATACCACCAAACTAGCTGGGATAAGGCCGGTGATTGTTTGGCCAGGAGGGGGAACGGGCCTTGCCGCCAACCTCGCTAGGAGAGCTAGCGCGACCGGCGAGGCGAAGCTGAGGATGCGCGTTGTAATTGCGCTTGTGGTGGCATCGTGTTCTGGATGCTCCGGATCATCGGAGCCGCCGGAGGGGACTTCGGTCGTCAGCTTCGACTATGCGCACGCTGTGCGCCGCGGCTCCTGTTCCCCCGGCAGCAAGCCGGCCGGACCAGGTGCCACCGACGGCCTTACATCGCGCGATGGCTTTCATTATAACGTGAGGGCGCCTGCAAACCTCGATCCGACCTATGCGCATCCGCTGCTCGTCGTCTATGCGCCGGCGGGCTATGATGCGAAACAGAGCGAATCCCTCACCCGCCTCACCACCGAGGCAACCCGCAGCGGCTTCGTCGTGGTTTATGTCGGTAGCCGTCCTCTATCGGTGAAGACGATAGAAAAGCTTGCGCAGCTACCTAAAGAAGTTGCCGCCGTTTGGTGCGTCGATCCAAATCGAGTGTATGCGACCGGCCACTCCGATGGCGGAACGGTGTCGATTGCGCTCGCCGTTCTGGAAGAGACTACAGGCACCGTGTCGGCAATTGCTCCGAGCGCCGCGGGCTTCTCTCGGAAAGACCTCGAAGCCTTTCGATGCCCGAAGCCCATTCCGGTGATGGTCATGCACGGCAAGCAGGACACACATTTTCCGGGCTGGGGAAAGGAAGCCGCCCTGTGGTGGGCGCGCTGCAATGCCTGCGACATCGCAAAACCGCCCGCACCGCAAGCCAGTGGCTGCCTAGCATTCGAAGGTTGCGCACCCAACGGGATGACCGTTTACTGTGAGGGAGGCGGCTCGCATAATGACTGGCCGCCCATGCAAAATCAGATATTGCGATTTTTCGGATCTGCCGGATCCCAAGAGACGCGGTAAGGGGCTCGGCAAGTGAATTCCAGGAAGATATGCAGTGTCTCAAGCCGGCCATTCAGCCGCTGGCGTCGGATACCAAACGACTTTCGAAAACATTGCGAAAATCAGAAAACTTCCAAGCTGAATAAGAAGGGTTGATTCCCTTTGACCGTAAGCGATGTTCCACGATCACCCTCCGGGTGGTCGGCGACTTTTTCGCCTCGAACACGTCGAACAGTTAGCGCCGGCAATGTGCTCAGCACGCGCCATGAGTGATCCGGACGTCGCTTTCCGGCCAAGGCGTTTTGGCGCTAGTTTAGCTAAGTCTTAACAGGCATCTCGTACATTTCAAGCGATTCGAGGCAAGGAAAATGACGAGCTGGCCAGGCCGCCGGGTGATTTCGTCCGGCATAACCCTTCCGCCTCGCCAACGGCGCACGATGGAGCGAACAGATGCGTCTCAGCGACTTTCGGATCCGGTCGAGGGCCTATGCCGGCCTCGGTGGACTGCTGATGATCGCCGGCGGGCTGATCGCCGTGGGGGTCTTTCAGCTCATTGGCGTCGAACGCCAAATAGCGTGGTTCGCCGGCATTACGAGCAACGCCACGCGCAATCTCGAGGTACAGAACGTCGCCGGGCAAATGCTGCGAAACGCCCTCAAGTTCCAGACGGATCAGGACGAAGCGACCATCAAGGCGTTCGACGCCGAGCAGACGAAGGCGATCGAGTTGCTGGCCGCGGCGAAGCAAGCGTCAGTCTCTTCTGAGCGCCGTCGCCTCTATGACGAAACCTCGGACGCCATCACTTCCGCCAAGCAGAATTTCGATAAGCTCGTCGCGGTCGGCACCAACTTTGCCGCGGCACGAGCCAAGCAGTTCTCCCGCGGTGACGAGCTGACGGCTGCGGTGGCGCAGTTGCTCGATGCGGTACGCGGTCAGGGCGAGATCGCCGTCAATCGTCAGGCGAACGAGGTGGAGACGGCGGTGCTTCTCGCCCGCCTTGCGAATTGGCGCTTTCTCGCCACTCATGACGTGAAAGGCCCCGCCAGCGTCAGGACCAATGTTGAGAAAGCGATGGCGGCGCTGGGCGCTCTGCAGAAGAACACGGCGGCGGCGGGCATTCACGATTTACTGCCGGCGGTCAAAGCGGCGCTCGATGCTTATAGCGCAAGCTTCGCCGTGGCCTCGGAAGCGGCCCTGCAGGGGGACGAGCTTTACGAGAAGACAATTGTGCCGCAATTCCTGAAAATCAAGGAGCTCGGAGCCGCGGCACAGCAGACGCTCGATGCTGATCTCGTTCGTACGGCGCAGGACACGGACGAGGCCGTCTCTAACACCATGACGCGACTGAGCCTGTTGGTGGGAATCGGTGTGCTGATCGTCATTTTTCTGGGTTATGTGATCGACCGTGGCATCGTCATTCCGATCTCCGGCATGACCGCGGTTATGAAGAAGCTGGCGGGCGGCGACAAATCCGTCGACGTTCCGGCGCTGAACAACAAGGACGAGATCGGTGAGATGGCGAGGGCCGTCGAGGTGTTCAAGCGCAGCATGATCGACGCGGACCGGCTGGCGGCGGAGCGGCGCGCGGAGCAGGAGAGCAAGGAGCAGCGGCAAAAGGTTATCGAGGATTATATTGTCG
>Ga0075441_10001678_pt1 | contig 10549 bp, 13 predicted proteins | sample CoawatmetaG00DNA_FD_71582 | JGI IMG/M metagenome (GOLD analysis project Ga0075441, IMG submission 71582) | Marine microbial communities from the West Antarctic Peninsula - Coastal water metaG002-DNA | ecosystem: Environmental > Aquatic > Marine > Coastal | place: Atlantic Ocean: West Antarctic...
AACAAATTAATAGGGAGCGAAGTGCTGGATCTATCCGAACTAATTAACTGATAGGCGCGCGCGGCGCTTGTCACGCCGTACCGCCGCGCTGGTAGTGCTTTAATCCTTTTTGCATTACCAGCGCACCTCTAAGCGCTTACAATGACGCAAGCGTTTAGCGGTGCGATAACGCATCAACTAAAACAAGGACTATAAGACATGACAAAAAAAACTTTAAGCGGCGCGCTACTGACGCGCATAGCAGAACAAACGCACGCGAACCAGCACACTGGCGCGCGCCTAACATTAACGCGCGCGCTAGCGCACCCAGCGTTAGAAGCGCAATATATTGGCATAGCAGAACGCCAAGCGCGGGCTGGCGAGTTAATGCCATTAGATAGCGCCATACGCAACGCGCTTGATAATGAGCTATTCAATAATGCGGCGCGCATTTATAAAAACTACACTCAAATAATGGAGGCGTTCTAATGGAACCGCAAGCAACATTTATTTTAAGCGCTGGCATGGTATTAATAAGCGCCATAGCAGTAATTGTAATTTATAGAGGCGTGAAGGATATATATATTAATTTACGCAAATACTTCACTAATAAGAAAAGGAACTAAGAACATGTTTGATCCAATGACATTAAGTGATTTTATAATATGCGCGGTATCCGCCGCTACCGCTATTATATGCGTAATAGGTTTATTTCTCGCGCGACATTGGGATATATAAATAGCAATAAAAAAGCCCGCGGAGGTGATTTTCCGCGGACTTTCTATAGCGCCGTGGGCCAGCGCGGTCATTCGTGAAGGAATGAATTCACAGTTTAGACGCGGTTAAATGTTTAATCAATAGTTTTTGATATTTACTTTTATCACTTATGCGAGCGCCAATTATATAATCAATACTATTTTCTAACATTAAATGCGTTACGTTTACACGGTGCAATTGACCGCGGCGCCATAAGCGGGCAATGGTTTGTTTATGTAAGTCGTTTGACCATAGTTGCGAATAAAACACCATATTAGAGCCACCTTGCGCTAAATTAAGGCCATGACCAGCAGAACGCGGCTGGAGCAATAGTATATCTATAGTTCCAGCATTCCATGCGTCTATGTTAAGAGAATTTTCTAACATGACCGCTTCAGGAAAAGCAGACTTTAAATAATCTAAATCTTGTTTAAACCAATAAACGATAATTGTAGGTTTTTTATTTTTTATGCTAGGCAATTTTTTTAGCACGCTTAATTTGTGCGTTTCTAATTTGTGAGTTATGCCATCTTCACCATACATAAAACCTTGAGCAATCTGTTGGAGCTTGCCCGTAAGAGCCGCCGCATTCGGGGCAGCTATTTCGCTATCATTTAATTTCAATATGCAATCACGTTTAAACGCTTTGTACATTATCTCAGTGTGTGCGCTCACTGGAACTTCAACATTAGTCTCAATTAATTTTGGCAGTAAATGCCGATAATCAGGCAAATGATATAATATAGAACCAATCTTTTTTAGTATTGCGCTATCTTGTTCAGGAATTAACGCCCAATTACGGCGCTCATAGTCTGTAGGATAAAAATGCGCTTCCAAAAATTTAGTTTTGTTACGGCCCAGCGAAGCGCCGCCATCAGTCATTAACATTTCGCCAAATAATCCCGTCCAATCTTCACTAACCGGAGTACCGGTCATAGTAAGCCGCCATTTAAATTTATTTATAATTTTACGCAATGCTTTAAAATTAGAACCACCATTAGATTTTAATTTACTTACTTCATCTATAATCAAACCATCAAAGTTATGAATGCCATATTCAGAAACATACCAAACTAAATTCTCAAAATTAATACAAATCATTTCTGCATCACCCATAATAGCATCAGTGCGATCCGCAGCCGATCCTAAAGCAAGCGCAACGTTTAAACACTTTAATTGATCCCATTTATTATATTCAGTAGCCCATACATTGCGCGCAACTTTTATTGTAGACACAACTAAAATTCTTTTTAAATGTTTATCTTTTAAAAGTTCGCTGGCCGCAGTCATAGCGCACACAGTTTTACCGGCGCCCATATCGGCAACAAGTAACGTGCTATCGTTTTCATATATGTGATTGATTGCAGAATGCTGGTCGGGCGTTAAATCAGTTAAATTAAGCGCTACCATTTTTCAACGTCTGTCAATAAAATCATTAAACTATTTACTTGCTGCACACTATCAATCACATGCACACTAGCGCCTATATATCTTAATTCAGCTATTTCTACCATTTGAAGCTCGGATAATTTCCCTTTACCTGTAGGACTTTTTAGCTCTACAAAACAGATGCGATCAGGCATATTGTTGTATTGCTCCATGCTATGCACGAGAATAACGTCAGGAACGCCGCGTTTTGCAGGCGACGAAAACTTGTAGTATTTTATCTTGCGGCGCTTGCACTCACTCTTTAAATAATTTTGCAGCTTTTTTTCAGTATCTATTTTTTTCATGTTGACACCCTCGTATAATTAATCGTACAAATAACACACTACGCTATCGTAATCAAAAAAACAATAGGAAACTAAAATGAATTTTGTACCGCCTAAAAAAATAAATTCTGAACGCAAAATGATGGCGATCTCAGAAGCCGCGCATAAAATTATGACAGAGTATGCCATACAATATGAAACATCAATGACCAAAATGTTAGACGCTATTTTGGCGGCTCATGTCCATGTCTACCCATTAAATGAAAAAGGACAGATAAATGATTAAATTAATATCTCAAAAAATTGTAGTTGATCTTGGCATAAACGAACTTAAAGTGCCGCTTGGCACTAACATTTGCGGCTTCGTTAATACCGCCAAAGGCAACGAGCTTGTCATTACTTACGACAGGGCGAACAAGAAAAAGACTGAAAATATTATTATCGCAGTCATTGAAGTAGGCGGAAAAGCGTTGCAAATCGACAAAGGCCGCAATGTGGTGCATGTCGGAACGCTTGCCAGTATGGATGATCGCGTTTACACGGCTTACGGCTATCAGACAGCGGCGCAGCAAGAATTGGATGTATAATGAAACACTATAAATATGGCGGTTCAACAGCCGCCAGAACTATAGCGTGTCCGGCATGGCTAAATTTATCTGCCGACATGCCAAAACAAACTACAAGCAGTTTTGCCGAAATAGGGTCTATGCTCCACGATTGCATGGAGCGCATATTAATCCAAGGCAACACTCCCGACGATTATTTGGGCCATAAATACGGCGAGTATGAAGTCAACGCCGAACATATTATTAGTAAATTACATCCCGCACATGATGGTTTTAAACAGCTTTGCAAAAAGTATAAGCTGGAAGAATACGAAGCTGAAACTACAATGGAGCGTAGCCCAGAGATAGGCGGCACAGCAGACTTTATAGGTATAGGTAAGAATGTAGTGGTTGTAGGCGATTGGAAATTCGGCGACGGTATAGCCGTTTCCCCAGACCATTCCGCGCAAGGTTTGTTCTATGCTATGCTAGCGCGCGACGACATGCCCGATTTATTTGATGGGCGCGACCGCCTTGTCATTGCTATAATACAGCCAAGCAATAGGGGCGAACCCACTGTAAAAACGTGGGAGACTAACATAGCCTATCTTGATTGTTTTGAGGCTGAATTTATGAACGCCGTAGAAGAAACAAAAAAAGAAACAGTAAAACCTAAAACTGGCGAGCATTGTAAATGGTGCCCCGCCACACCCATTTGCCCAGCAAAAACCGGCCTTGTGCTACAAGCACAGCGTTTAAACGCTACACAGAAAAGCACAGTATCAGAAGCGTTAGCAGTAGCAGCAGAATTAGACGCATGGATAAAAGATGTACGGGCATTCGCTCACGATCAAATGGAGCTTGGCGTTAAATTTAAAGGCTGGAAACTTGTGCAGAAACGCGCATATACAAAATGGCACGATGAAGAAAGCGCTATGGATGTAGCACGTAAAGCTAAAAAATTAACTATTGATGAATGTTCTACAACTACCATGCTAAGTCCAGCAAAACTCAAAACACTATGTAAGAAAAAAGGCATTGACTTCGACCGGTTTGACGGTTATTGTAGTGCCACTAGTAGCGGAACAACGATTGCTATTTCAAGTGATAAGCGTTCTGAATATATCGCTGGCGGTGCGATAAAGGCTCTTAAAGACCGTCTTGGATGAAACTTAAACTGACAAGGAAAATAAAATGTCAAATTTACCAACTACTATGTCCTCTCTTAAAAACAGCATTATGAAAGCACAACAGCGGCTATCTGCAACAACAGGTAACGCGGGCAGCGATTTTTTGCGCCTGACTAAAGCTATGACTTGGGAGTATGGGGCAGACGATGCCGAAGTAGAAAGCGGTTCTAAATGGGCGCTGAACCCACAATCATTCCAAATGGGCTTTATTGCTTGGGGTGATAGCGAAGTTAAGGGTGAAGCTATGGCGCAAATAGACGCCGACCCTATTATAAAATCCCAGCTACCAGAAGTCGGTGCGCCGTGGGATGAGCAAGTCGGTGTCCAACTTGCGTGCGTATCAGGTGACGATAAAGGAGTACAAGTTATATATAAAACTACTTCTAAAGGCGGCAAAGACGAGTTTAATCGCGTTCTTGCTGAATTGTTATCGCGGCTTGATAGCGGCGAAGAAGCATTTGTCCCGATAGTCAAGCTAGAAGCCAGCAGCTACAAGCACAAGAAATATGGCAAAATTGTAACGCCAGTTCTTAATATTGTATCTTGGAAAACTTTAGACGCCGATGAAGTAGATGAAGACGAGGATGATGATGAGGGTGAGGACGAACCCGCACCATCAAAAAGACGCCGCCGCAAGGTAGTGTAATATTTAAGGCGGGGCGCTAATAACGCTCCGCCTACTTTTTTCGTGAAGGAAAAATAGTAGACATGGCAAAAGATTTTTATAAAGTAGAACGTGTAGATAAAAATGCAGCGGCGGGCATTCTTTTACGCTATCACTATTTAAAAGACATATCAAAAGGTTTTAAAAGTGGGTATAATTACGGGCTTTTCTATAAAGATAAACTTGTAGGTGTGGTCATATATACAGGCTTCCCCGTTCCTGAGTTAGTAAAAGGTATGTTTGGCTTAGAACGCACAGACCAGAAAGGTATGTTTGAACTTAGCCGTTTATGCCTTGAGCCTAGCGAGCAAGCTAAAGAACATAACTTAGCTAGTTTTTTTGTAGCTAAAACTATAAAAATGCTGCGTGAAGATACAGACGTTAGGTGTATATTGTCGTATGCAGACAACAATTTCCATAAAGGCACCGTGTACCGAGCGCTAGGGTTTGATTATTATGGGCTTACTGCGAAAAAAACTGATTTTTGGTTTGAGCAGAAAGACGGCACATTTATAAAACATAGCCGAGGCAAGATAAAAGGCACAGCAGGCGAATGGCGCCCACGTAGCCAGAAACATAGGTTTGTTAAAGTTTACGACAGCAAATTAAAAATGAAGTGGGAAAAATAGTGAACATTATTATAGATTTTGAGACGCGCTCCCGCTGCGATTTAAAAATAGAGGGCGGCGATAATTATGCGTTACATGAGAGTACAGAAATACTCTGCATGGCGGCAGTCATGGAAGATCCCGAAGATAACAGGGAGTGGTTGTGGTATCCCGCTGACGGCGAGCTAGAAGATGAGCTATGGAACTTAATATGGAAAGCGCCATTAGTAATGGCACATAACGCCGCGTTTGACCGAGGCATATGGGCTATAGGAATGGACGACCATGAGTTTCCTAAAGTTGAGTTCGACAGGTGGTATTGCACCAGCGCGCAAGCGCGTGTAAACGCTATGCCCGCTAGTCTTGATAAACTGACGCAGGCACTAGACAGCAAATACAAAAAAGATTTCCGAGGAGCGCAGCTTATACGACAGCTATGTATTCCCGACAAAAAAACAAACCGTTTTAATGAAAACCCTAGATTGTTAAAAGAGCTAGGCGAGTATTGCCTATCTGATGTGCGGGCTACTAAAGCAGCGTCTAATGCGCTACGGCCCATGACTACTTATGAGCATCAAGATTGGCTGGTCAATGAGCGCATCAACGAGCGGGGAGTTAAGGTAGATTTACCTATGGCAGAAGCCGCGATGTTTTATGCAGATATGGAGCAGGGCGAGATAGCAAAACAATTAATTAATATAACAGACGGCGTTATTAGTAAGCATTCGCAGCACCAGCGCGTTAATAATTGGGTTCGAGGCAAAGTATGCACTAACAGCAGACTGATAATGCAGCGTTTTGAGAATGGTAAAGAAAAGTTTTCTTTAGATAAGAGCGTGCGGGCCGAGCTAATAACGCGTGCAAGTTTAGGGGAAGTAACTATTCCTGATACAGTAATACAAGTATTAGAACTTGTGCAAGCAGGCAATAAATCGTCGGTATCTAAGTTTAACCGCATGATAGGGCGTGCTGACAGCGAGGACAGCCGAGTACGAGGCGCATTTGTTTACGCAGGCGCTTCACAGACGCTCAGATATGCGTCAAGAGGGTTGCAATTACATAATATGCGCCGAGATTGTTTTAGCCCGTCACAGACCGAAGACTTACGCCAGCAGATGATAGACCGCTATATACTAGAAGATGATAGTGGGGATTTGCCAGTAATGGACACGCTATCAAAATTATTAAGGCCCGCGCTAATACCCGGCGAAGGTAATGTGTTTGTGGTGGGTGATTGGTCAAGCGTAGAAGCCAGAGCTTTGCCGTGGCTATCAAAAAGCAAAGGCGGCGATAAAAAGCTAGATATATTTAGAGCAGGAAAAGACGTTTATGTAGAAGCTGCTTTAGCTATGGGTATGACAGACAGCAAAGACGACAGGCAGATCGGCAAGGTTGCAGAACTATCTTTAGGGTATGGCGGTGCTGCTGGAGCATTTGGCAATATGGCTAAAAACTATGGGCTTGTGCTACCAGAGTATAAAGTTAAAGGTATTGTAGATACGTGGCGTGATAAGAATAGTTGGGCCGTAGCTTTCTGGGATCGTTTACACGCAGCGGCTATAGCTGCGGTTAAAAAACCCGGCGAAGAATTTAAAGCTGGGCGCGCTACATATTTATTTGTAGAAAATCTAATGGGCGGGACACTGCTTTGCATACTTCCCGGAGATTTAATTATGCAGTATCCAAAAGCCAAACTAGAAATTTTAGACACTGAGTACGGTAAAAAATTAACTTTAACTGCCATGAAAGCTAACTGGCATCCTAAACAGGGTGACAGCGAATGGCCCAGAATATCACTATGGCGAGGACTCCTAGCCGAGAACATTACTCAAGCATTTTGCGCTAGGCTATTGCGCGAAGTTTTGCTAATATGTCCTAACGTAGTGGGACACGTACATGATGAAATAATTATGGAAGTACCGAAAGATCAAGCGGCGGAATCACTGACGCTGCTTGAGACAGCAATGAACGCTGTTCCGAAATGGGCATATGGGATGCCTCTATCAGCCGAACCAGTGTTAATGACACGATATGGGAAATAAGACATGACAAATAAACCAAGCCGCATAAAAACTAATCAAAAAGAATCCGATAATAGTGTGGTTGTACTAAACGACCCCGCTCAAATATCTTTTCCAACAAAATATGACACTAAAGAACTACAGTCTTTTTTAGATTTTGTCTTCCACGGTATAAAGCCAGAAGACACTGAAAGCCAAGTGTTGCTATGGAAATGCAAAACGCATATTCCGGGGTATCCTTCAGAAGAAGAAAGTGTGCTGCGCCAGTTAGACCGCACTAATAAACCTTTAGCTTTATATTATGGCACTTCATCTTGTGTGGTAGATACGGACGGTAAACTATATAACAAGAAGGCATTGTTTAAACAGCTTCATGTAGTGGTGCTAGACGACATTGGAACTAAAATTCCAGAGGCAAGTCTACCTAAAGGGCTTGAGCCAAGCTATATAGTTGAGAGCAGTGAAGGTAATTTCCAGTATGGCTTTGTGTTAGAGACGCCAATAGACGTTCTTGAACACGCTACAGCATTAATACATTTAGTGTACGGCAGCGGGTATTCTGACACTGGCGGCGGTATGCCTACTAAAGCAGTGCGGCTGCCCGGCGGAGTAAATGGTAAAACAGGGACGCCCAAACAAAATTTTTTAGTAAACTTACGCAAAACAAACGGGCCACGGTGGACACCAGAAAAATTATTAGAAGTGTTAGAAATAGATGTCACATGGGAGTATGTTAAAGAAAACACTAAGGTTATATTAAACCGTAACGTAGGCACATCTGCGTGGTCGCCTATAGCAGCGCAGGCAGCTTCTATGACAGGCGTTATAGACCCAGTATTAGAATGGCTATATGATAATAACTTAGTAAAGTCTGAAAATGATGAATGGGTTACTTTTGAATGCCCGTGGTCACATAACCACAGTTCGGGAGATGAAGCGGGCTACAGCCCATTAGGGCGCGGTAAAGGAGTACAAGCAGAGTATAGAGGCTACCATTGTTTTCATGATGCTTGTAACGGTACAGATCAAAAGACTATATATGACTTACTACAGCATGTAGCAGCTAATGGCGGGCCAGAAGCAGCGGTGCATGATCCCGCAGCAAAACTAGTATCTGAATGGGCCTATGACAGTTCTTCCGACAGCGTGTGGCAAGTGCGCGCATCACATCAACCTCGCAGTATATCTATGCAAGCGTTTAAACACACTTACCCCAATAAACTTAGGGTGGTTAATGCTGAAGGTAAAATTAAAATGGTTGCAGAGACAGCACTATGGTTCACATCACCTTCCAGAGTTATAGTGCATGGCCGCACATTTGACCCTACATCCGACAGTAAGTTGATTAAAAACCAAGGCGATTTATTAGTTAATATGTTTTATCATCCTGAGTGGGGTGATGGCGCATACGATAAAAAAGATGTAGCTATGTTTAAACAGTTTATAGAATACCTTGTGCCCGCAAAAGAAGAGCGCGATTACTTTATGCAGTGGCTAGCAGCTAAATGCCAGAATTTAGGTTTCCGCGGAGCAGCGCTATTAATGATAGCAAAGCAACAAGGTACAGGACGCACTACGCTATCAGATATGCTAGAAACTTTAATGGGTACGGAAAATGTTGAAAACGTGCCTTTCAACCGCTTAACAGGCGACGGCGTGTTTAATGAGTGGATGGAAAAACCTTTAGTAGTTACGAATGAGACAAAAGATACGTCTGATACGAAAAGCTATTATAAGGTATATGAAGGCTTGAAAGAGTATATTGATCCAAGGCCGAAGCGCGAACGTATTAACCCAAAATACGGGCAGCAACGCATCAGCATGGTTCATTCAAGTTATATTATGTTTTCTAACCACGACAACGCGCTGGCGGTGGCGGGGAATGATCGACGTTTTTATGTCATGCGAAACGCATCAGTCCCCGCTGACCCGTCATTTTTTGGTAAACTAAACACATGGCTGCAAGTAAAAGACGAGAACGGCACTACTAAATGGGCGCGGTCTGTGTGGCGGTGGCTGCAAGAACAGAAGATAGATATGGAAGCACTGCTATCGCCAGCCCCATTAACTACATCTAAAATAGCAATGATGAACGCAACTAAGAACCCTTTAACTGTTTCAATAGAAACTATAATTGATATGTGGCCGGGGGATTTTGTAGCGACATATAAGATAAAAGCCGTATTAGATCGCATGGCTGTGCGGTTAGGAGCTAACGCAATAAATAATTATGAAGCGCAGATACGCGCTATTGTAGCAGCTAAAACTGAAACAGTAGGGCGTGGGGGCGTAGTTAAAATAGAAAATAAAACAGTTGTGCCTAAAATAAAAGTATCCTCTTTAGCTAAAGCCGGCTACGCCGAGCGGTTTATAACTCAAGAACTATCTTCAGCAGATAGATCAATAATTCGCAACGAAGTGTCTAATTTAGATATAGAAGGCATGGTGGTTCATATTAATGCTGCACTTGACATGCTTGAAAGCTAGGGGTACTATATCCCCGCAATTAAAAATTACGGAAAGCAAAAATGAATAAATTTATACACCAACAGAGATACGCCGAACGACAGAAAAACCGCAAAGGTCACGCACAGGTAAAAGTGTGGGTTCCAGAAGATAAACGAGAAGAGTTATTAAGTTTTGCAAACAATCTAAGAAAAAATTTTGTTGAAGATGAAACTCCCGCAGATTCCCCGGCTGTAAAAGCATTAAAGAAAATAATGGATATGGCAGATAGAGTGCCGGGCTTAGAAGTTATTTCTAAAACTGCTAGGCAAGGTATAAATCCAGACTAAGCCCATTTTCCTGTTCGTATTTGCTCCGCTATCTCAATAGCTCTATCGCCAACTTGAGCAGCCCATTTACTATCAAGTAAATGAAAAGCACCGTTTTCAAAGTCGTTTTCTTTCAACGAAGCTAAAGCATTTTGAAATTTCTTTACGCCATTTAACCCAATATTAAAAGTTAGGTTTATTATGGCGCTAGATCGGGCATCGTTCCAAGACGACATCCAAGGAAAAGCATTAAGAACTTGTGTTGTAGCTGTAAGCACATCATTGCGTAACAACATTTCA
>Ga0075441_10001689_pt1 | contig 10509 bp, 17 predicted proteins | sample CoawatmetaG00DNA_FD_71582 | JGI IMG/M metagenome (GOLD analysis project Ga0075441, IMG submission 71582) | Marine microbial communities from the West Antarctic Peninsula - Coastal water metaG002-DNA | ecosystem: Environmental > Aquatic > Marine > Coastal | place: Atlantic Ocean: West Antarctic...
CAATGGGTGGTACACATTACATGCTCCTTCCCAAGGCTCACTTCTGTCTTCTAGTTTAAGACCTAAAAGGTCTAATCCTTCAACGTAAGTGTCTAACCAATCTTTTCTTGAGTTTACGTCACCTTCAAAATCATCTATTAAGTCACCTGCTAATTCTTCAAGCAAGTTATCTTCCATTTCTTCCACAAGATTAAGACCAAATTCATCGTCATCCATACGGTTAGGGTCAATATTAATTTCCATTCCGCCAACACTAATGTTAACTTCATCAGGGTCTACAATTTCAATTTCTATCTCAGATTCGTTTTGAGAAAGTTCTTCCATACTTTGAGGAGCTTGATATAAACTCTTGTCAACATTATTATCTTGTGCCATAATTTTTTCCTATAAAATACAGATTAGTAATAGTACTACTAATATAACATTAATAATACGACAATATTTATTGTGCTCTTTTACTACCCATTTTGCTTTATCTCTAATTAATTGATATAACATAATAAACTCCTATTTTATATAGTGTAAAGACGTTTTTGACCAGGTCTTCTAAAACTTGGTATATCATCTTCTTCGTCACTTGGCAACCTAATAAATCCACCTTGTCTGAACCGCATTAGTGCAAGGGTTGTCGCATCCACTAAGTCGTCATTTGCACCTGAAGGAAAGTCATTACACTCTTCAATTACCTCATGTGCCCATCTTCTATCTGGTGCCCACACAATACCTGAGTTAAACAAATCAGATACTGCATTTACTCTACTTATCTTATCTTGTCCTTTACCAGGAGTAAACTCTCCTACAGGAATACCCATTCTTCTAAACTCTTGGTAAAGAGCTGCTCCATTAGACTTTTTCTCTACAACAAAAGAGTCAGGCTCCCATGATTTGTATTCTTCAATGCATAATTCTTTTAATTCTGGAAATTCAAGTCGTCTTTTAATGGCATCTAGTAATATTATGTTATAATTGTTTGTTTCTTCATTCATAAACACACCCCATGTAGTCAGGGCGTTGTAATCAGCACGGTTATGAGATTCTTGAGCCGCATCGAGTGTCATTATAATAAATTCACACTCAGGTGGGTCTTCTTTTTCCCACATATTCCACCATTCTCTCTTGATAAGTGCTCCTTCTTCTGATACTGGGTTCTGCATGTACTGAGCGTTCCAATATCTTATGTCTAAAGCTGCACGTCTTGACTGTAATTCTTTTATAGGCCAGAACTCAGGCCATAATGGTACTTCTTCTCCATCTTTTTCTAGTATTGCTGGAAACTCTACCACTTCCCAGTCATCTACTTCATCATTCTTAATCATTTGGTTAACAATTTGACCCGTTAAGTCTAATTTAGACCATCGAGTCATCACTACAATGATAGCACCACCTGGCATTAAACGTTGTAGTGGTCCTGATTGAAACCATTCCCATGCTGGTAGAAAAACATCAGCTTTTCCTAGCTTTGCATCTTGCTCAGAATGTGGGTCATCAATGATAAATAGATCAGCCCCACGGCCAGCAAGAGCACCACCCACACCAATAGCGAAATACTCCCCATTAAAGTTGGTTCCCCAACGTGATGCGGATTTGCTATCAGCCTGCAACGATACATCAGGAAATACATCCTTGTACGGATCAGAACCCACCAGATTTCTAACCCTACGGCCGAAGTTAACAGCCAAATCCGCAGTGTGAGAAGCCATGATAACTTTCTTCGCAGGATGCTTGCCCAAAAACCACGCTGGGGCAAGGTATGAGATAAGTTCACTCTTTCCATGTCTGGGTGCAATATTAACAATGACTCTTTTTCTTTTCCCTTCAGCAATCTCTTCAAATAACTTAGCCAGTCTCGCATGATGTGCTCCTACTTTATAGTCTGGGTAGACGTGTTTAATAAAATCTAAAAAATTTGCCTTGCCTTGAGTCTTAGTTAAGTCCTTTTTGTAGTCTTTTAATAGTCTTAAACTACGTTGCCTTTCTGACTCAGACATATTGGGTAAATTTTGTTGTAATAAGTCTAGGTCTTCAGCACTAATCATCGTCAACCTCTACATCTTCGATGTCTATTATTTCAGTTGTACGTACAACTTTGCCTCTAAGCTCATTAATTGTTTTCATAAGCTCTTTTTCTAGTTCATCACCAGACTTATTAATATGAGTAATCTCTGTTTTCTTCTTAAATGCATCAACTCCATCAATTTCACCAACAGCTTTTAATGCAGCAATACGTTCACGTGAGCTTTTTGCCATAGTTGCTTCTTGTAGTAAGCCATTTAGAACTGTGAGTTTAATATCTGCTAAATCTTTAGCTACCATGTGACTTGTTTGAGCCACCATACCTGCGAGGTATGCTATGGTCTCATTTGGGTAATTACCAAAGTCAGGTTTAAGTTCAGGATTAGACATCATTTCTTCAGCAAGAATCTCAGCTTCTTCCATGTTTTCTTGTGAGGGCTCTATATTTTCATCTTGTATATCTGCAAGCATTTTTATAGTGTTAGTGCGAGCTTCAAGTTCTTTTTGTGGGGATAAGTTAGGTAATGCTTCACGAGCACTTTTAGGAATTGGGATATCGTCCTCAATATGAGGGACTACTACTGTTTGATTTTCCATGTGTCGCTGAATACACCTATTTTATTGATTTGCAGCTTACTTTACTTATTGATAGTATAATATATAATGTAAGTAATAACAATGAAATACTATGAGGATTCATTATGAGAATGGATATAACCAAAGAAGGAGTTCTACATATAGATTTATTTGATGTAGATACTCAGCAAGACCAAGACCAATTTATATACTACTACTTGGGTCTTTCTAGAGACGTTAAAAAGAAATTTGAAAACGCCTATTATCACGCTTACACAAAACAACTGTTAACTAAAACAGAAGCTGACATTATACACCATGATGAAAATGGGGTTACGCATATTGAAGTGCACCCAAAAGACATACTTGATAACTTAAATATAATTAAGCAAATACTGCTAGGTAACTTTGTGGTTGAAGATGAAAACGAATAGACCCCTATGTAAGGACTCCTAATATTATCCTCGATAATGTTCTTACATATCTTTCCCCCACGAAAATGCTGGGGGTTTTTTTGCCTACAATCTATGGGGCATTAGTCCACGATAGTATAGTCTTCTATACTGTCCTTTGATCCTACGGTTTGAATGTGCTGCCATTATCTTTGCGAGTAAATACATGTTGCCTCCTTTACGTTTAACTAAGGTAAGCTTTTTTCCCATGCTTTATGGCTATCCTAATGAAGGGTTGATTCTTCCTGCTGTTGTAGTAACTCTTCTAGAAGCTGACTTAGTATTAACCACTGCATCTCTGTTAGATGTATTAATTTTTTTGGTATTTTAAAGTCTTCCGTCCACAAATGCATCAAGGCCGCCTCTAATATTTCCTGATCCACTAATATTTCTTTCTCTAGTTTCTCATACATCATTTTGCACCTCCTGTGTTGGTATAGTGTACCGTGCTTTATGGCTATCTTTAAGAAGAAGCGGAGGTAGTTTCCATTCATCTAAATATTAAATGACTCCGCCTCTAGACTTAACTGTACCAAGGTTTTTCAGAATTTTCTAGAAAAATTTTTTTAATGTCCTATTTGTAAAGTTAGGGGGCGGCTTTTGAAAATTGTGTGATCATTTGTGCAGATTATTGTGTATATACGCAAGGGTGTCTATTGCTCTAGATTTGGTGCATAGGGGGTAGGTGGGTTCTAGTTATTAGACTTATTAGTAAAGCTTTGCTATACTTATTTCAATCTCAGAGCAATAATGCATACTGAGTATAATAAGAGAGGTAAATATTATGGGTAAATTATTTGTAAACCCATTAGCTTTCAGAGCATATAACTTGCTAAGAAAGTTCTTTGAAGATAACCCTGAGCAATTAAAAGAGGGAATGGAAGCTTGTAGAGATGCCATGATTATAGTTGGTAATATCTGTAATGATGATGATAAGCTTTTAGAGTTGATGGAAGTTATAGCTAATTTTAATAGCGAAGCCTTCGAGAGAGTGTAACTTAACATGGGGCAAGGATGCCCCAATTTACTGGAGAGAGATATGAGTAAAGATATAAAGTTCGAAACTCGTGACAGTGGTAAAGTTGTAATCGCTGAGTACAGAGGTATAACAGAAGGTGCTACATTATGTTGGTTTCCTGAAAATAACAGTCTAGTAGTTTGGAATATCCATAGATATGATGATTGGAAGTCTACATTAAATGGTGATTACTTTCCGCTAGACGGTACTCAAAATCTTGCTGAGATGTTAGACCATCCAACTAGACATAATGAGAAAGCATTGGTTGAAGCTAAACTCAGAGTAATAGATAGGATATATAAGCAAGAAGACTTAATGGATATATAGTAAGTAAACTAACCGCCCCCGAAAGGGGGCATTCGGAGAGAGATATGGATATAAGAGAAAAACTAAACCGTAGAGATGTCGAGTTAATGTGGACTATCCTTGGTTATAGGAAAGAAGGTAAACATGAAGAAGCAGATGTATTATATGCAGAGAGAGTAGGAGTGTGGGCAGCATTAGATAAGTTAAATAAAGGTTATGAGCCTTTGGATGATGAGGCTTTAGCAAAAGCTGAGGATTATAACTACTATGATTCTGTTGCTACAGAAAAACTTGAGGGCTGGGAAGAAGAGTAGTCTACGCTCGCAGGGTAACAATGGGGTTGCCCTGCTTCTATTAACTAACTTGGAGAATACTATGTATAAACCAAAAACTATACACTACCTATTTAGCTACGAGTATCTAGCAGATAGGTATATCGGTGAGAGACCGTACGGCATGTGTCCTGATGAGTGGGACATAAAGATACTCGAATGTTCACCAGCTAAATACTTTGAGGTCGTTGATACACAAGATAATAGCTATGCAGATTATGAGTATGGAAAACTTCTTGATTGGTATGGAGATAATATGCATAAAGCTGAGTACATAAATAGGAATTAGGACTGAACAAGGATGTTCACTTTGGCAGGGTCTAGAGAAATCTAGGCTCTGCTTTTTTTTGGCTTAAAGGAAATGATACCAGTTCTTACACCGACGACGACACGGATAGCGTTACATTTGTAACGGTCTATTATTAGACTATATCTTACATGATAGTATAATGATTACATCAGCTAGGGAATACAAGTAGCATATCGCAAAGCCTTATAGTTGGTATTTTATAGGAATCATTATTATGATTAAAATAAAAGATATATTAGACGGTGCTAAGCAGTTCGCTAGTGCTGGTCTAAGCTTGAAAGCAGGGGCTACACAAACGTTGTACGGGCTTGATTTAAGTCCTACAGCTAAGACTGTAGCAGAGGCTAGAAAACGTGTTACTACTGCCATGGATAAGGCAGAGGTAAAAACTAATATAGAGCAGGGTATATTTAGCTCTTATTCTGAAAAGAATAGCGATAAGGATTTGTCCTTAGCATTAGTTGGTAGTACGTTTGTGAGTACAGTAGGCAATGATAAGCTAAAACCTACTCTTGAGCTGTCTGTTAAGCAATGTTTAAACATGGTAAAAACTGTTTATTCGAACCTTGATAAGCCGAAAGCTCACGTTCACACTCACGGGAAAGCAGGTGAGAGTTTAAAGGCTTTCGTAAAGCCTATTAGAGATGCAGGGCTTGGCTTTAAACGTCAGACTGTATCTAGGTTATTGAGTGAAGTTACATCTCAGTATCTTAAAGCATGTGGCTTGAAAGTAGAGCCAGATACTTCTAACCCTGCGATTGTTAGGTCTATCAAGACTTCAGTTAAGACAATATCTACTAAGCTTGAGGCTTTAAAGGATATTGAAACTCTTAAAATAATCAACTCGATTCCGAGTAAGTACTTAAGCTAAGCAATTTAGCGACCATTAGAGAAACCCATTCAGATTAATTTCTGGGTGGGTTTTTTTTTGGCTTCAGATTATGAAACCAGTTATACGGCGACAACGACAACGAGAGCAATTTGTAGTTTGTGTGGGAAAATTATGTGGTATGGAATCGGAAACCAGTTGTACGGCGACAACGGCGTAATCAAAGCGTTACATTTGTAACGGTGCGTTTTGTTCCAAAAGGTCTACCCTAGTTGGAACATAATTTCGTTGTATCGCTAGGGTTGTGAGCCTTTGTTCCAATGTTCCAATGTTCCACAAGGGTATACGCTGGGAATTCACATTTCGAGAGTCAAGAGGACTGATTGTGCAATGTAATCAAAGAGCCTCAATACTACCGTTGTAAAAACGCTTGGAACATTGGAACAAACACACAAAACTATAATATAATATAATAATAACTTTAGTAATAACAACGGCTTACTATAGCCCACATCACGTTGTTCCGTTCTGTTTGTAAAGTTACAGACCCCTATCCATTGGAACACGAATGATATCAATAAGTTACACACAAAAACACTATCACCTAAGATATACATATGTAATACACCATAACACAGACCCAAACACACCAAAATTATGTTCTGTTCTATTAGTAAGCTTTCGTTGGAACAAACCTCCAGAGACAAAAGAGAGCGTGTGATTTACTGGTTTAGTGTTATACCTCGCCAAAAAGCATCACAAACTAAAAGCTTGGAACAGATTTGAAATGCTTGGAGATTAGTAAAGTTATGCTATAATGGTTGTAAGTGAAGTAATAAACTATTAGATGATAGAGCATACTTCGCAAATACAACCGTTACAAATGTAACGCTAAAAAATAAATAACTATGGAGGTTATTATGAAATTAAGTAAAGAAGAGCAGTACAGAACGAAAGAACAGTTTGATGAGATAATAGATTCTTTGACAAACTCGGAACATTCAGGAACATGTGAGCTTATTATTGAATATAATTTTTATGCACATGACATCATGCGTTATATAGATGAGCAGTATTTCTTTGATGATGAATTTGCACTAACCAGACTTGAGTATCACGCATTACTTGAGGCAATAGAAGATGTAACAAGAGCGAGGTGTCCACAATGAGTAAACACAGACCAGAATGTGTGGAGTGTGGTGAGTCATTCCAGCAGGATAGAAAAGCTATTGGGTATGATACTTGTACCTCATGTGGCGAACAAGGTGCTGGATTGGTAAAGCATACAATCGTACCCATGCACAAATCAAACTACATACATATTAGCAATACCGAAATAGGTAGGCAATTACTAAAAGGTATCAACAGCAAAGGGGGGTTTTACAGATGAGTGATAAATATATATTAGTACACGACATTACATTTTATATGGCAGATGAAGACGGCAACGACAACGGTAAAACATATCGTTTAAAACCAGAAATTCGTTGTAAAGAATTAGAATATATAACAGAGGATTTTACAGAGGATATGCTAGAGGAGGTGAAAGATGATTAAATTAATAAAGAATTGGTGGTTGAATCGTAAGATAGAAAAAGAATGGGTTGAATGGAGGGAAAAGAATTCAGAATTAAATATTGCAGTACCAAGAGATTGGAATAAAAATCTACCAAAAATAAAATTATATGACCAATGGAGGAAGAATGATGAATGAATTTATATTGTATTGCAAACTGACTATTCTTGTACTCGTACCATTGTTAATCATGGTGAGTTGTGGACTAGCAGTTTATATGAATCAGTGAGGCTAATGGTCGCTAAACTGAGGACACCAAGGGAAACTTTGGTGTCTTTTATTTGTGTACTACGTGATAGAATCCCTTGTGGATTAGTAAACATGTGGTATACTAATGGTGTTAGTCAGGAATGTTCCTACTAACAGAACACAAACCAAAGCGTTACATATGTAACGGAGGAGATTTAAAATGAGTAAAATGACTCTAGTAGTAAAAGATGACGCCGTACTTGGATTTTTACATATATATCCAGACGGCAACATACACACAGAAGAGGACATAGAAAATATGTTTGAACAATTGATGAATATGACACCAGCATATATGGATAGAAAGCCTTGGGATAAACCAGAGTTAGTCGGTGCAGTCAAAGGACATGTTAGTTGGTATAAACCATGTGACAAAGTAGTACCACCTAAAACCTACAATGTATTTTCTAGAAAATCAGAGGGGCAAATATGAAACTAAACGAAGTATTTGAACTTGAAACACCAGAACATGTAGCCTCTCTCGCTACATCAGGTATGTTAGTCTCTACTGATGTAAACGTGTGGTCAGCTACTAAGCAAGACAGGTCAATATCAGATGGTGTTTGTAAGGATAAGAGGGCAAGTGATAAGGCAGGTAGGTTCGTAAAGAATTTACTTGTCAATTTTCCAGAGCATAAAGCGATTGGTACATACCGTTCTACAATTTACAATTGGCAAGTACGAAAAACTTTTCAATGGAGTAAAGGACAGAACTATATATTCGCTACAGACTTTGAAGAATATATGAACGAATGGAATCAACACAAGCGAGAGTTTAATCGACTGGTTGAACAGTTTTGTCAAAGGTATCCATCAAAAGTTATAGCGATGGAGAATGAAGAGTCAGGTCAGGGTGAGATGTTCAACGTCCACGACTATCCGAGTGTTGAAGAAGTTAGGGCTAGATTCAAGTGTGAGGTATACGTCAGTGAAGTACCAGAACTTGACCCAAGATGTCAAATATCGCATGACTTAGTGCATGACCTAAAAGATAACTTTGCCAGACAATGTAGTGACAGGATAGATTCAATGGTACAGCAACAGGTTGATATGTTGACTACTGTTATGAAAAGTCTATCTACTACATGTGGTGGTACGGAAGAATACAAGGTCAAAGGTATTACTAAAACTAGAAACAGTCCTATCAATAGCAACACACTTGAAAAAGCTAAAGACTATTGTAAGCGATTCAGAAAGTACACGTTGGTTGACAGTGAGGCGAACACCAAACTTCAATCAGCTATTAAACTCTTAGACGATACACTCAATGGTGTAGACATAAAAACTCTACGTGAGAGTGATGTTGTCCGAGATAACGTGAAGTCTAACATTGATGACATTATATCAAAGTTTGATTTCTAACTACCACCGTTACATTTGTAACGGTAACTATAACCGTTGGAGGTTTATATGTTAAATAATACAGTAACGATTGATGAGTTAAGGGTACTAATACCACTCATAAGTAAACAGGATAAGAACAATCCTAACAGAGATATCACAACTATCATTCAAAGTGAGGCAGGTTGTGGTAAGACAAGCATATTAAGTATGCTTAAGGAAGATTTGGGTGATGGGTATGATTACATCTATGTTGATTGTCCTGTTATGGATTACTCAGATGTTCAGATGACCATACCAGAGAAAGAAACAGGTCAGCTCAAACCCTACATTGGTAGCATGTGGAAGATGGACAGTCCTAAACCTAAAGTCATACTGCTAGATGAGTTTATGAAAGCTCCTAAGATGTTGCAGGTTATGTTTACTCGTCTAATGCTAGAAAGGACAATAGGTGATACACCACTACCAGATGGGAGTATTGTATTTGGTACATCTAATAACGAGAACGAGGGATTGGGTGATGGTATGTTACCTCATGCACGTAACAGATGTTGTGTATTACAGATGAAGAAACCAAGTGCCGAGGAATGGTTGAGTTGGGCAAACAATAACAACATCAATCCATACATCAAGGCGTTCGTGGATATGACACCTAAGTGTTTCGCTAGTTATAGAGACAATGGACAAGAGGATAATCCATACATCTTTAATCCTAAGAAAGCACAGTTAGCTTTCGCAAGTCCAAGGTCTATCGCTAAATTGTCAGTTATCATAGATAACAAAGATGTACTAGGTGTGAATGCAACAGTCAATGCAATGGTGGGTACGGTCGGTGCTAGTTTTGCAGGTGACTTTCAAGCTGTACTAGGACTAGAAAAAGATTTACCAAAGTTTGCAGACATACTAAAAAATCCAGAGCAGGCAGATTTACCAGATAACATTCAGGCTCAGATGATATTGATGTTCCAAGCTACAGATAAGATAAAGAATCAAGAAGATTGTTCTAACTTTATGAAGTATATAAAACGTATACCACACAACGAGGTACAAGCTATGTTCTTCAGTATGGTGCTGAAGAATAAAAATACAATCGGTATCGCTAGCAGGAACAAGGAGATTACACAATGGGCTACTGCTAACAGCTTTATATATAAGGAAGAATAACCGTTACATTTGTAACGATAACAATAGGAGTTAATGCTATGAAAATTACAGAAGAGATGAGGATACAAAGGTGTCATGTGAAGTTGATGAAACACCCAGAGACAGCATTGTATGCAGGTATCATTCTATGGGGTACGAGTACCATATGTGATACAACACCAACAGCATACACAGATGGGTGCAATAAAGTTTACGGTCGTGAGTTTGTTAAGAAGTTGAATGATAGAGAATTGCGAGGGTTGATAATGCACGAGAACTTACATGTTGCATTACAACATATCCCTAGATTCGAGGATAAGTTTAAGGAAAATGCACAGCTTGCCAATGCTACATGTGACTATGT
>Ga0075441_10001691_pt1 | contig 10492 bp, 19 predicted proteins | sample CoawatmetaG00DNA_FD_71582 | JGI IMG/M metagenome (GOLD analysis project Ga0075441, IMG submission 71582) | Marine microbial communities from the West Antarctic Peninsula - Coastal water metaG002-DNA | ecosystem: Environmental > Aquatic > Marine > Coastal | place: Atlantic Ocean: West Antarctic...
GGTCTGTTATATTATCAGTCATTACATCTTTACCAACATATAACTCATTTTTTAATATGACTTGGATACTACCTAAACTCCAAAACATACCTCGTCTTGGTTTAATTCCATTCTTATCTAAATTTTTTCCAATTTCTTTTGTAGAAACATTATTATCATACCAATCAAATATCTGTCTAACCCATATACTCTCTTGTGGATTGATTACTAATTTTTTTACACCATCAATCTTTTGACCTTCATACCCAAATGGAAAAGTCCCCCCTCTGTATCCACCTTTCTTAAAATGAGATACTTTACCCATCATACTTTTTTTTCGTTGAACCCTTACAAAAAATTGATTAATAGATGAGAAGAAATCATACATCAAAACTTGTTCGTCATTTTTGAAATTAACTGAACTCTCATTTGTGTAGAGTTGAACCCCATAGTTTTCTAACTCTCTACGGAGTTGGGAACTAACCATAGGATTTCTTGAAAGTCGTGAAAGGTCATAAACAAACATATGTTTAACCTTACCTAATTGTAGTTCAGTATATAAATTTAATAGAATTTCTCTATCTTCTATATTTTCACTACTACCACTTTTACCTTCTTCATTCCAATCTACATAGTCCATCCCAAGTTCTTTGGATTTACTTATTCCAAGTTCCAACTGATTACCTAATGAATACTTGGTTGATTGTTCTTGGGTAGATACTCTACGATATATGTGTAATGTTTCTTTTTTATCCATAATCAATATATTAAAATACCACCTATTAAGTTTGTATCCCTACTCTTTTACCACCTATCAATTTTGTTCCCCTAACCAAACCCAACCTAACATCTATATTAGGACACCTAATCCTCACTAATAAAAAAGGGTCAAATAACTGACCCTCTTTATTGATTAATCCGTAATTAACAGAGTTGTTGATTACACCTTTTTTGTGGTGTTTCTCGTCAATAGATTACCCAAATAAAGGTGTGATTTTCTCATTTTTGATGTGTGTTTTCATCACAGAATACACATTCTCCCTAGTCCATTTACCATTACTTTTAGTTTTATGTCTGTTCTTTGTAAGGTATTTACTTAATTCACCATAAGAGAAACCTTCTTCTTTTAACTTTACCAATTTTCTTAACAACCTTTTTTCCTTTGGATTTTCTACAAGGTCATCTTTAACCCTATCAAATCCAAATGGAGTTGGTGAATAAACTTTATTGTTATTTCGTTTCACCATTAAAGTATCTCTTACCCTTTCTTTACAGAGTTCTAACTCCATCTCAAAAAGTGATGATAATAAATTTATTGTAAATCGTCCATATACAGATGAGGTGTCTATGTTCTCTTTGATAGATAAAAACTTAACTCCCTTTTCAGTCATTAGATTAACAGAGTTGTATATCTCACCCAAGTTTCTACCCCAACGACTGATGGATATAACAACAAGAGTATCAACCTCACCATTATCAATCATTTTAAGTATTCTGTTATATCCTTCCCTCTTGTTTGTTTTTTCACCACTACCACTAATACCCTCATCAATAATAATCTCATTAAGTGTAATGTTATTAGTTTCACAAAATCCTTTAATTAGGTTTTGTTGAGTTTCCACCGAATTTTCTTGGATTAATCGTGAATTTCTTATGTATCCTAACTTATTCATAATGACCTCTTTTGTTGAGGTCAAATTTACGAATAAATCACCTTTTTATATAGTATAATATTATTTACTTATATATCTTACACTATACAATATTATTACTAATCCTTATCTAATTCATTATTTGTTTTTTCACTAAATTTATTATTTATCATTATTCGTTCTCCTCATATGTTCTTCTGTTATTTCGTTCAATTTTTCCCAAAAGTTGGAAGGTAATGGAATTTCTCTACTCTGTCTATTCTCCTTAAACTCATATTCACCATACAAAAAATCCAACTTATACAATCTTCTTATCTCTGTGGTATATAGTTCTAACAATAAAAGGTTCATATAAACAGAACCTTTGGTATTTTTTCCTTTACTAATTGTATCACATGATTCAACAATATGGTCTAAAATATCTGTCGTTAAATCATTTAACTTTTCGTTCTTTGGTTTTTTATTGTCTATAAAATTATACATTACTGAACCTCACTTGGTAAATACCATTCAATAGATGTTTTTGGGTTAAATATTCCACTTTCTTTCTGTGGGTCATATTTAGGGTTCTTCACCTTTCTTGTTCTAAATCCAACCATATCCAAGATGTCTTCTTGGTAGTCATCTAACTCACCAAACATCTCGTCATCATCCTCATCCCAATAAGAACTCTCTACCCAATCTTCACCACAACTAACATGGTTGTTATCCATCTTGTTAAACATTTCTTCTGTTAATTCCCATCCTTTTGGAATAACAACATCCTTGTTTCTTCTAATTAGTATTTCTATTTCGTCCTTTCCAAACTCTTGTTGGAAATCACTTGATGTTTCTTTTCTTGTTATTAGTGTTATTGTTTTCATTATTCCTCCTCATATTGACTTGGATTATTAATTATTTCTTTAACAAGGTATAATGTCTCTATTCTACCAACATACCTTTCGTGAAAATCATCACCATATTTTAATTTTTCCAACATTTGGTGTTTGAATTCAATTATTTTTTTATCTATTACTTTTTCTATCTGTTCTTTTTTCATATTGTATTACCTATTATTTGGGTGGTGGGAAAAACCCACCACCTTTTCGTTATTCTACTTATTCTCACTATCTCTATATTTAACCAATCTCCAATCCAAAAAATCTTGATAATGATGGTCTATTATATCTTGAAGGGTAGTATCTATATATTCCTCATAACTTTCAGTTATATCCTCACATTCAGTTAAAGTTATTTTTCTCCCTAATGATTTTTCCACATCATTCTCAATATCCATGTTTAACAGAACCGACTTTCTTGGTTTATATTCTTTTGGTATTTCTAAAAAAATATTATTCATATTCTAACTCCTATATACTTACTGATTAATTAAGACAACATGTCTTAAACTTTTTTCCACTACCACATTTACACCTTTCATTCCTTCCTTGTTTTCCCATCAAATTCAAGAAAACCATATTACTCTTTTGGGTTAATGTCTTTATTTCATCATCTGTTAGATGTGTGATTTTTCTTATATACACTCCACTACTCCCAAAACAATCCATCTCTATGTATGGTTTTTTACCAAATCTTGGGTCATTTAGTTCATATGGTTTGTAGTTATTGTGAGAATATCCAACACCATCTAATTGTAATTCTTCCACAAATTTATCGTATAACTCTTCCTTCTTGGTTTCATCCCAAAATGGATTTTCTTGATTAAAATAAAATAACATTACTGAACCTCCAATCTTGATATTTGATTAACCACAAAATTAAGAGATGAGGTCCTCACAGGAATTGGAATAAGATGTTCTCCCTTTGATTTCTCTACTGATGTTATAACCTCCCAAGTTTTCGTATCAGTTGTTTCACCTTGGAAAAATGTTTCCCTAACAAGAATTGACCTAACCTTCTTATCATTAATTCTAGGATGGTAATAATCTCCACCCTCCTTTATTAGTTGTAATCCATTTACTATTTTTTCCATTTTTAGTCCTCTTTATTAGTTGATTGTTTATCAGTCATTTCTTACATACTAAACTACTGATTACATAGTGTATATTTTTTATTACTAGCTTTATCATACTATACAAACTAATCTTAAAATTTTTAACCTTTCCAAACATATCCAACTTGTAGTAGTTCATTAAATTTGTTTTTTATTTTAATTAAAGATTGGTTGGTTTTACTTTCAATAAAAATCTCATACCCACTACCACCATAACAAAACTCATCATCAAACTCATCATCATCACACCCCCATTCTTCCTTACAATATTCTCTGTATATTTCCTTATTATGTCCTTCCCATTCCTCATAGACATCATATACTATTTCATTCCAAGTTTCACTATCCAAGGTTTGATTTTTCCTCAACATTTTTCCATCAAATAAATGACTTTCATAAATCATTAATTCAATTTCTTTTGGTGTCTTATTTTTCATTACTGAACCTCACTTCTTTCAGATATAGTTTCCATTCCCCAATTATGTTGTTCTTCTGTAAAGACACTCTTACCTATACTAATCATTTCATTTTCAGATATTTCTGTATCCATGAAGACCTTGAGATACCTTAATCTCAATTCTTCAATGTGATATAAACCTCGTGAATGACTACTTGGTGGAATACCATTTTTTCTATTAAGATATTTCTTCACATAGTTTCGTTTAATGTTCTCAGTATATAAGTCCCAACAACTCTTATAATCGTTTTCATTCAAATTAACTTCTATCATTACTGAACCTCCTTACAATCGGTTAAGGTAATCTCATCAAAATCAAGATAGACATTTTCACTACCATACTTTTTGGGAAGATTTAACTTTATAGATAAATCTATTATCTCATTAAGGTTATCTAATCTTCCTTCTTCTAAAGAACCCAAGTATGTATTGGTTTGATTATGTTTCCATTCCAAATCAACATCAAATAATGAACTATCTTGTTCCATCTTTGAAATCAACTCAAATAATGTTTTCCAATCCTCTAATTCATTCTTATCCACTTGGTTATGGAAATTATCTTTTCTTATTATTTCACTCATTACTTAACTCCTTATTAGGTTGATTGTTTATCAGTCATTTCTTACACATTAATATATTAATTAGATAGTGTATATTTGTTATTACTAGCTTTATCATACTATACATTACATTAACTTATTGAGTTCTGTATTTAAGATAGGTTCTTCATCAAACTTGATTGAAAAACCAAGTTTTTCATGGATGTGATTTTCTAATAACTTTGTGTCGGTCTTTCTTCCAATCCAACCATCATAGATAAGAACAATCATATCATCACCTATGACCTCATTTACCAATTCTAATACCTTTCCTTCATATCCAAATAAGATGAAACAAAGTTTCTTTTTTATGTGTGTTAAATGGGACTTTTTACCCATCACATTTGTGATGGTTTCTTCATCGGTTTGATGGTTCTTAACTATCAGTTTTCTACCTATAATTATTTCGTGGTATAAACCATTTAAGAACTCATCATTCTTAATCTTTTCTAATCTATCATAACCCATAATCTCATAATATGGATTAGGTTTAATTGGGTTAATATGATTACCATACAACCAACTGATTATGTAGGTCTTTAAGTCCTTTATTTTTACATTAAAATCATAAGACCATTTATACCTTAACTCATCCTTCCTAACCAAGTATTCACCTATATTGGGACACCTCAATCCATACCTTTCACATAGTCCGTAGAACAGAGATAGATGTGAATTACTCATATCATAATCCCACAAGTCCATTCCACTAAATAAAACATTTCTTATTCTACTTGGTGTATGGATGATATGTGGAAAATCAACACCACCCTTTGGATTTAACCTTCCATCAATACCTTCTTGATATAATTGTAAAACTCCCCCTTTACAGAGGTTATTATTAAGAACAGAGTTATACTGATACAGAAGGTTTAACGACCTATCATATATCTTTTTTCTAATCATGTTTGGTTTAGAATTCTCTAAACTGATTATCGTGTTTTCAAGATTATTCCAATTAAGATTTACAATTGGATTTACATACACATTTGACCTTGTTGGTTCTCCATTAATATCAACCAATCCAACACCATTATTAGGGATGGTATGGATAGGTTCAATATCATTTTTAATTACTTTGGAGTATTGTATTGATTTGGGTTTTTTATACTGAACTATACAAAGGTCTTTTACCCATTTCTTCAACCGATATTTCTTTGTCTTACCCTTACCATTACCGAATGAATAACTATCGTTTATACAATCAAAATATGGTTGAATTACCTTCTTGTAGTATCCATTATCAACCTTCTTCCTAAACCATTTTTTTAACTGAACCGAGTGGATTGAAATACTACCAATCTCTTTAGTTGGTATTAGTTCTTTATGTTGGAAATCCCCACACAGAACCCTATTAACTAATTTAATTAATTGGATTTTGTGTGGTTTAGACAAAGACCTAAAATGGTCTTTTGTAGAAAGGATTTCACCTAGGTCAAAGTAATTCATTATTACTTTTTAACCACACAATAGGTGTATGGATTACATGGGTCTAATACTAGTGATTTAAGATTAGAATATCTTTTCAATACCTTGTTGAATATGATAATCTTATCAACTACTGAATGAGTAATAACTTTTAATGGATAATTTTTACTCTTTAAGGTTTTCTCAATACTCCCCTCAATAAATAATTCTATTTCATGTTCGGTGTAAATACCATTTAGGTCAATAGTATTGATTTCTGTATTGGTTCTATTTAGAACGGAAAACTTGAATGAGTTATATCCTTGTTTTCCACGACCTTTTGATTTCTTCTTTGTTGAATGAATACCCATTTGGAATTGGTTTGTTTTATTCTTTCTATATTGTTTATCCGTTAGTTGGTTCATGATTTTCTCCGTATTTTGTTATTGTTTCATATTTCCCTAAATAATACGGATTGTATATTATATATTTTTTAACAATAGGGTTTTAATACTATACAAATTGATAGATAGTGGGGTTTTTTGTGTTCCATAAAATCTCATTAGGTTTCATACTTATAATTATAAGATGAGATTGTATAAACGATAAGATTTTGTTTATTTGACTATACAATTTCTGTATAGTATATTCTTAAATATATTGACTTATATTACTATACATTTGTAAATTTAAGATTAACCGAAATGAGATAATTATGAAGAAGAAGATTGACGACAGATTGTTAGAGTTTATACCACAAAAGATGTATGAAGAACTACCAATTGACGAACAAGAACTGATAATCAAACATAGAAAGAATTTTAGATATGTTAAACTCAAAGAACAGAGAATTAACACACTTGAAAAGAAAATTAAAGAACAAAAAGAATTACTATCCCACTTAAAAGAGAACCTCACTAAAAGTGATGGACTTGTAAATCATTTAAGAAAAAACTATAAGTTCAATTTATCCTTTACCGTCCAAAAACCACGACCATCAAAAAAACCAAAAAGTGAATGGAAACAATATTGTAAGGTTGATGTGGGACGTAATGGTAGAAATCCATTTGGAATTTCATGTGGGAATACTGAAACATTTAAGAAACATTTACTAGAATATTACAAAGGAGACAAACTACGAACACGGAGTATCAAAAGGGATTTTGTAAGGTGGATGAAAACTGAATGTATCACACCTATAAGACAGAATGAAGAAAGAATAGTGTATGATAAGGTAAGTGAATGGGTTTATAGAAACCCTATTGGTTTTGATAATGAAACATATAACTATCGTGATTTATTCCCACTACCAAAGAAAGATAAATAGAGTTTCAATTGAAATACTTAAACCTTATATATTTTTTAATACTCCAATTATTAACACTCTCTTTTCTTTTTGGAGGGTGTTTTATTGGATACATATTTACTTATTTGTCCCTACCTCTTTTAAGGGATTTCTCTTGGGATGACCCTTTTGGTTATTTAGTGATACTACTTTACATTGGTGTATTTATTTATTTTTTTTACTATTTACCAAGGACTATTTATCGTTTAATAATATTAGTTTTTACGAAAGGTAATATGAAGGATATAATAAATGGTGATTTACCTTGGAGTGATACTTTGTTATTTTATAATGATGACTAATAACAGATGATATAGGAGAAGGAAATACAAGTGAAACCTTCTCCCAATCACGAGGTAAGTGAAATGATTAAAAACACCTACTAACTATAATTATTTTCCAATAACCCATTTACATCATCAACCTTAAACATTCTCCTTCGTCCTACCTTAAACGATTTTAACTTACCTTCAACATTAACCCATCTATGTAATGTTGATTTTGATATTCCAAAGTATTCCATTACATCTTTTCTAAATAATAATTTGGGTAATGATTGTTTTTTAGTTTCAGTTTTTTCTAGGTTCTTTTTAATTGAAATCATATTCATGTATTAATCTCCGTAGTTTTTTCAGTAATCAGTTTATTATTATACACATCCTTACCATCTTCATTCGTATGAAGGATATGATTAAAAAAATGGACTTGGTATATCATTATTCTCAAAGTTTCTAAACAAGTTAAATACCCATTTTCACCTTGTTCTTTTTTAGACATATCATCTGTATCATTAAAGTATCCATGTTGTGAAATCCATTTGGGTCTATCATAATAATAATTGTCCTTATCTGTTGGTAGGATGGGTCTTTCGTTCTGTATATGTTCTACTAAATCACCCATTATTTCTTTAATTGTTTTTCTCATTATCCCCTCCAAATATCTTCTTTAACCATCTCTTTGGTTTTATCAAATAAACCCCCATCTTATTTCTAAATGATAGTTTCTTAAATGAACCTTTCAACATCCTCAAAGAGATTTCATTTTCAATCTCCATTTTCTGTGTGGTCTTGATGATAAATGTTTCTAATTCTTTTACTAAATCTTGGTTGATGTTGGTGTTAGTAATTTGGGAAATATTCTTTATTGAATGTTTAATATGACCCTCTACTATTCCCAATTGTCTTTGGAGGTCTTGTTCTGTAAATGAAGAATTATTAGACATTTTTACTCTTTCTTTTTTTATCATATTTATCAAATTCTGTATCACTTTCTATTTTATTTTTTTTATCCTTGGTTAAGTAATCCCCCTCCTCTTTACCACTACTATAAAAGTTTGGGTCAATCTTTCTACCACCTTCCTTATTTTTAACCTTTGGTATTAATTCTGTTAATCGTTTTTTTAAGTCAATCACCTTTTGTTCTAAACCAATAACATCTTTAATTATATCCATCAATACAATATCAGTTTGTTCTAATTTTTGTTCCTTATATAAGGATTTCAGTTTTATCATTTTCTTCTCCGTATAACTATAAATAGTGATGAAACTGAATAAAACACTATGAAACCTTTATGTAGTTAGATATTTCTTATTAGTTTGATTTATTAACTGAAAAGGGACTAATCATACATTTACACTAATTAGTAAAGATATGGTGAAATAAGGGTATTCTAGGGGATAAGAAGACATAAATAAGGGTTGTTATATAGTATTAATATATTTGATAGTGTAAGTGTATCAACTCACTTGTTATAGTATTAATAATACTATTTATATCATCTAACTATACACATCTACCAACCCAACATACACTCTATATTAGGACACCACAGAAAAAAAGAAACCTAATGGTGTATGTGTATATAGTTCAAAAACTAATCAAAGGGTATAGGAGTAGGTGTGTTGATAGACAATAATGTTATATTTTAGAAAACATTATCATGTTTGGAGTTTTACTAATGAATGGATGTGTCTGTATATATAGAAATTACTATTATATAAAATATTAATTAGATTTGAGTATAAATGGGGGTCTAAATGAAAAAGATTTTAATGGTATTTCTACCAATCACTTTATTTGTTTTTAGTTGTGAAGATGGAAATAATGGACAAGATGGAGTTGATGGACAAGATGGAGAAGATGGTGTTTCCAATATTCAAACCATTTATACAGAAATAACTTCAAATAATATTGAATTTATGGGGAACCCATCCGATGGTTATATAGTTCATAAATTAGATACTGATTTAATAAATAGTAGTGTTGTAGATAGTGGATATGTAGTTGTTGAAATCTCAACATCAAATGACCCATATTTATGGTCATCATTACCTCAGACAAACTTTGTTGGATTTAATGGTGATTTGAGTTCTTTTTTTGTTTGTGATTTTTCTTATGAGATAGGACATTTATACATTAAATGGGAAACTACTTACAGTTATAATTTAACTGAGTGGTTATCTGAAATTGGAATGTGGGGAGTTTATTACAAAATAACAGTAGTTAGACCAACCTAAAGTTTGATAAAAACCTTAACACTATCAATATGGTGGTTATCACAATCATCAACATACCCACCATAAAAAGTAATTGTTGAACCAATAAACTCTTCCCATACTCCATATACTATTTGTCCGTCTCCATTTTCATCGGTCATAGAAGAGGGATTTATTAAACTAGTCCAATTACCTTCTACAACCTCGTCCAGTCTTTGAGGTCAATTTTTACCCTATGTGTTTATACATCACTAATAAATTATTTTATATAGAAAATTAGTCTTATAACTTTGAGTTCATATCACTATATTGATATTATCAAAAAAATATTAAGATGAAAAAAAACACCCCTATAATTATTATATCAACCTTAGTTCTTTACATAGTCATAAGATTTATCTTATCACAAATAGAGGAAAAGGTAAATCAAAAAGAGTCTGATAGTAATGACCTTATAGAAAAGGATAATCAAAAAGAATACAATGGTGATGACCTTGTAAAAATGGATAATGGACTATGGACTGAAAAGTTTAGTGATGAACCCATTACAGGTAAGGTCTATGGT
>Ga0075441_10001695_pt1 | contig 10485 bp, 10 predicted proteins | sample CoawatmetaG00DNA_FD_71582 | JGI IMG/M metagenome (GOLD analysis project Ga0075441, IMG submission 71582) | Marine microbial communities from the West Antarctic Peninsula - Coastal water metaG002-DNA | ecosystem: Environmental > Aquatic > Marine > Coastal | place: Atlantic Ocean: West Antarctic...
GAGTGCATCCTATATTTATTGAGTTCGTAACATCTAAAGCGAAAAGCATACCAAAATAAAATTTATGCTTTTTTGTCAGGTTTTAAAAGAACCTCATTTGTATGTACACTCAAAAAAAAGTAATTTCGCTTCACACAAAATACAGGAACCAAACAAGATTATACGCTATTACATGCCACACATTCTTAAAAATAAAAACCTAGAAATTCACATAGACCTTCCTGCCGAAAATTATAGTTCTTCTAGGTTTGATTGGACTGGGAAAATTGTGAAGGTGACGTTTCAAAACATTCAATTGGCAAGTACTGAAAGCACTACATCTAAGAATGAAACGCAAATTGGAAAAGGCTTTTACAATGAATTCGGAATTGATACTGCATTAGGTTTTAATGAGGCAATCATTGGAGATTGGTTTCACAAGATAGGTGTAGGCTTATTAAAAAAAGAAAGTGAACCCTATATCTTTAGTGAAAATCATGAAATTATACCAGCTAAATTTGAAATAAATTACACACTAAACATCCTTTTAATTACCTGTACAGCTGCTTTGCACAATGGGTATTCCTATCAATTAAAAAAAGAAATTGCACTACAAGAAAATGGTTTTACCATCAATTATAGTTTAAAAAATACGGGTGAAAAAGAAATTGTTACAGATGAATATGTTCATAATTTCACAGCAATTGACAAAGAGTTTATTGATGAAAATTACATACTAAAATTCCCTTTTCAACTAAAACCTGCACTATTTATAGAAACGGTGAATCCTGAACAAAAAATTGAAGTTGGCCAAACTGATCTTAAATTTAAAGGTGCTCCTAAAGAGCAATTCTTCTTCAGCAACCTCAGCGGTAATGAAAAGGTGAAAGCACAATGGAAATTATTGAATTTAAAAAGTAAAATCAGTATTTCTGAAACAGGTGATTTTAAGACCGATAAAGTAAATGTTTGGGGCTGGAAACATGTTATTAGTCCAGAATTATTTATCACTGTTTCGGTGAAGCCGAGACAATCAAAAAACTGGACAAGGAGCTATAATATTGCTAGCTTAGCATAATTAATAGGGATTAAAACCTACACTTCCTCCATACAGAAACAAGAACTACTTGCTTTCTTGCATCTCCGTTACTTTGCGCTCTAACGCCGCTTGAAATTCTTCCATAACAGGTTTTACAGTGCTTTCTGGTATGTCTGCAACTTTAATATACATCAAACCATCTATGGCGTTGTTAAATTTAGGGTCTACATTAAAAGCTACCAAACGAGCGTTTTGCTTCACGTATTTTTTAATTAAAACTGGTATTCTTAAAGCGCCAGGTTCAATTTCATCAATAATTTTATCAAACTTTTGGAGGTCTGCTTTCGTTGCATCAAATACAAAATCTTTGTCGCCATCTTTTAATTTTACCTTGTATTCTTTCTTAGGTCTAATATACTGAGCAATATATGGGTCATAATAATGAGATTTCATAAACTCGATCATTAAAGACTTAGAGAAATCTGAAAACTGATTGCTAATAGAAACTCCACCCATTAAATACTTGTATTCTGGATAGCGCAATGTTACATGTACAATTCCTTTCCAAAGTAAAAATAAGGGCATTGGTTTTTGCTGGTATTCATCAATAATAAACGCCCTGCCCATTTCGATGGTATTGTCCATCATTTGATGCAGTTCTGACTCTATTCTAAACAATGTTTGTATATAAAAGCCTTTGATTCCGTGGTTTTTATAAATTTCTTTACCAAGACCCATTCTATAGGCACCCACTAACTTATTGGCCACAGCATCCCACAGTAATAAATGATGATAATAGCTGTCAAATGTATCTAAATCGATCTCTTTATTGGTTCCTTCGCCAACGGCTCTAAAAGTAATTTCTCTTAACCTCCCAATTTCATGTATTAAATTAGGAATCTCTTTGGCACTTGCAAAAAACACTTCATAATTTTTACTTTGCAACAGCCTGCATTCTTTTTCTCTTAGCGTATTTATTTCTGCTATAAATAAATCTGAACTTCTTTGAGGTGCAATTTTCTTGACAGCTTTTTTGATTTTAATATGTTGTGTAGAGAGTAATTTGTGCGCTTTTTCAAAAGGATTTGCCAACATATACGTCTTCTTTCTTATAAACTCATGAAAGGCTGGGAGTGTTGTAAATTCGTTCTGATCTTTTACAGAAATAGGTTTTCCGATTCTTACTTTAATAACTCTACCACCTTGGTGCATTACTTCAGAAGGTAATTTAGCAGTTCTTAACGTATCCGAAAATTTAGACAAGAAGTAAAACAATCTACTATTCTTAGCATGAAAATAAATAGGAATTACGGGTACGTTTGCTTTTTTAATTAATTTTACAGCACCTTCTTCCCAAGGCTTGTCTATATTTAATTTACCGTCTTTATAGGTAGAAACTTCTCCTGCAGGAAAAATACCCAATGGCTTTCCTTCTCTTAAATGCAGCAATGCACTTTTAATTCCTGCCATACTAGATTTTGCATCCTTTCTTGTTTCAAAAGGATTCACGGGCATTACATATGGTTTTAGTGGTGCGACTCTGTGCAGTAAAAAGTTCGCAATTATTTTATAATCGGCTCTTTTTTCAATCAATAATTTTAATAACAATACCCCATCTATTCCTCCTAAAGGGTGATTGGAAATGGTAATAAACGGCCCTTCTTTTGGAATTCTTTTTAAATCTTCTTCAGGAATTTCGAATTTGATTTTACAATCATCTAAAATTCCATTTAAAAAATCTAAATCTGATTTGTTTTTATTCTTGTCGTAGATTTTATTGATAGCAGAGATGCGAAGTATTCTTAAAAGAATCCACCCAATAAAAGTTCCTAAAAAACCAAAACTCTGTAAACCAACTACTTGTGAAATTTCTTTTGAACTTACTAATGACATACTTTACGATTAAATAGCGCCACAAATATACTACAAAAAGTAAATGACCAGTATTATTTTATTGCTAAAACAATCTGAATGGTGTCTTTATTTACCTGTGTTAGTAATGATGTTCCTTTCTCTTCAATACTAGCGATGGCTTTTTCATCAAAATGGCGCACCGTGTATAAATCAACTTCTTTTTGAACCTCTAACTTAAATTCTTTTTTTAATTCGTTGTAAAAAGCATCAAAATTATTAAACTTATTATCAATACAAACAGAAAAACTCAATGCAGAATTCTGAATTAAATTTACTTTTAGCTGATACTCATGTAATTTTTGAAAGATATAACTGATGTTATTTTCTACCATAAAAGAGAAATCTAAAGCCGAAATTGATACCAATATTTGATTTTTCTTTACAATAAAACAAGGAATAAAAGGTACCAATCTTATGCCTTGCGTTACCCTAGTTCCGATTTCTTTAGAGTTGATAAAAGAACGCACCAACAAAGGAATTGCTTTTCTTTCTAAAGGTTGTAGTGTTTTTGGGTGAATTACAGAAGCGCCATAAAAAGCCATTTCAATCGCTTCCTCATAAGAGATTTGTTCTAACAAGGTGGTTTTTTCAAAAACTCTTGGATCTGCATTTAAAACACCCGGTACATCTTTCCAAATAGTTACATTTTCTGCATCTAAACAGTAGGCAAAAATACCTGCCGTATAATCAGATCCTTCTCTACCTAAGGTAGTGGTGTTTTCTGTGTCATTAGCCGCAATAAAACCTTGTGTAATATTTAATTTAGAGGCATCTAACTTCGTACTTATAATGTCTTGAGTTAGCGCCCAGTCTACTTTTGCATCTCTGTAATTGCTGTCGGTTTTTATATAATTTCGCACATCAAACCAATTGTTTTCAATGCCAATTTTTGTCAGGTAAGCACTTACTATTTTAGTAGATAACAATTCTCCAAAACAGATAATTTGATCATAAACATAGTTAAATCTCTGCGAAGTATTTCTTGCCAAAAACCAACTTAACTCGCCTAAAAGAATGTCTATTTCTTTATAAATAACATCGTTTTTATCAAACAAACCATGCATTAAGTTTTTATGAAAATCTTCTACAATCCCTAATTTTTCAGATAATTTATCTGTCTTGTTATAGTAAGCATCTATTACCTCTTCAAAAGCATTTGTAATTTTTCCCATTGCAGAAATTACAACTACTGTGTTTTCTATCCCTTCGCTTTGTAAGATAGCCGTTACATTTTTTACTCCTGCGGCATCTTTAGTAGAAGCACCACCAAACTTAAAAATCTTCATTTTTAATTATTTTGAATAAATTTGGCTAAATTTTCCTTGTTCATCTGCACCACAGACCAATCATGCAAATAGGTTGCTCCTGTGCTTTTATAAAAATCAATTGCGTTGGTGTTCCAATCAATTACTTCCCAAGCAACTCTATTAAAATTGTTATCGTAAGCAAATTTTAAAACTGCCGTATACAATGCTTTTCCAGCGCCAATTTTTTGTTTGCTTTTGGTTACAATTAAGTCTTCTAAATGAATTGTACGTCCTTTCCAAGTAGAGAAACGCTCATAAAACAAGGCAATTCCTATAATATTATTTTCTTGTTCTGCTACAAATACTTTAAATTTAGGTGCATCAGAAAAACCGTCTCTCACTAAATCTGCAACCGTAATAGCTACCGCTTCTGGTTCTTTTTCAAAAACTGCCAACTCTGTAATTAAATGAAACACAGCTTGCATGTCTTCTTCTTGTCCTAGCCTAATTTGAAAGTCCATACTATTTTTATTTTAGTCAAAGATAGTTTTTTAGATTTCGCAGAAAAATAATTAGCTATTTTATACAGTAATTTTAAAAATGTTTAAAATTGATGAAAAACCAGGAAGGAAAACCAGTTAAAATTGATTACGAAATCGTTGTAGGGATTTAAATAAAAGAGCATCTTTGTACCACCTTTTTAAACAAAAAACATGTCGAATAAAAATCAGACTTTAGGAGAATTTATTATTGAAAATCAAGACTCATTTAAATATACTTCTGGTGAACTTTCTAGGTTAATTAATTCTATAAGATTGGCTGCAAAAGTGGTAAATCATGAAGTAAATAAGGCTGGTTTGGTTGATATTACTGGCGCTGCTGGAGATACAAACATACAAGGTGAAGACCAACAAAAGTTAGATGTGTATGCGAATGAAAAGTTTATACAATCGCTTACAAAAAGAAATATTGTTTGTGGTATTGCAAGTGAAGAGGAAGACGATTTTGTAGCCATTAACAGTCATAATGAAAACAACCAAAACAAATATGTAGTTTTAATAGACCCTTTAGATGGTTCTTCTAATATTGATGTAAATGTATCTGTAGGAACCATATTCTCTATATATAGAAGGGTAACACCATTAGGAACCCCTGTTCAATTAGAAGATTTTTTACAAAAAGGAAACAAACAAGTAGCTGCTGGTTATATCGTTTACGGAACCTCTACAATGCTGGTATATACCACTGGAGACGGTGTAAATGGTTTTACTTTAAACCCAGCAATTGGTACGTTTTACTTATCGCACCCAAACATGACTTTCCCAGAAGACGGTACTATCTACTCTGTAAATGAAGGAAATTATATGGATTTCCCTTTGGGAATAAAAAAATACATAAAATACTGCCAAGAAGAGGAGGATGACAGGCCTTATACAAGCAGGTATATTGGTTCTTTGGTATCAGATTTTCATAGAAATATGATCAAAGGAGGTGTGTATATGTACCCAAAAGGCTCTAGGAATCCGAATGGAAAGCTACGCTTACTATACGAATGCAACCCAATGGCTTTTATTGCAGAACAAGCCAACGGTAAATCTTCAGATGGCTATACAAGAACCATGGATGTTGACCCTACGGAATTACATCAAAGAGTGCCTTTTATCTGCGGAAGTAGAAATATGGTAGCTAAAGTGGAGGAATTTATGCAGAAATTTGGTGAATAAATCTTATTGATACAGTTATAAATTAACAAAAGCGTAAAATTTTGTGCAATTGCATCCTATTTATTAGCTTTGTAGTATCAAACGGAACACGAATTTAAAACAAAAAAAATATGGCTTTTCAATTACCAAATTTAGACTATGCGTATGACGCATTAGAACCTAATATTGATGCAAGAACTATGGAGATTCACCACAGTAAGCATCACCAAGGATATACAACAAAATTAAACGGAGCAATTGCAGGTACTGATTTAGAAGGAAAATCTATAGAAGATATTCTTACCAATTTAGACATGAGTAATGGTGCTGTAAGAAATAATGGAGGTGGTTTTTACAATCATTCTTTATTCTGGACCGTAATGAACCCAAAAGAGAAAGGTTCTTTATCTGGAGAATTAAAAGAAGCTATTGAAACTGCTTATGGCTCTAAAGAAGGTTTTATAGAAGCTTTTTCTAAAGCAGGAGCTACTCAATTTGGTTCTGGTTGGGCTTGGTTGTGTGTGCATAAAGGCGGTAAAGTAGAAGTTTGTGCTACACCAAATCAAGACAATCCATTAATGCCAGGTGTAACTTGTGAAGGAACTCCTATTTTAGGCTTAGATGTCTGGGAACACGCTTATTATTTAAACTATCAAAACAGAAGACCAGATTATATCAATGCGTTTTTTAACGTAATTAACTGGAACGAAGTTGCAAAAAGATACGCAGAAGCGAAGTAATTAAATACTTCAACTTATATAACAAAAAAAGCATCCTAAATTTAGGATGCTTTTTTTTTGAATCATTATCTTTTGCTTAATAAGACCTTTTATCGTTTCCTTCATAAAAATTGATAAACGCTTCATTTACCACTCTATTTCCTCCTGGTGTTGGGTAATCTCCTGTAAAATACCAATCTCCTAAGTTATCCGGACACGCAATGTGTAAGTTTTCTACGGTTTGATAAATAACATCAACCGCTGCTTTTATATCTTTGGTTTTTAACATTTCAGCAATTTTAGCAGACACTTCTTCAATAGCAAAAGGAGCGTATATTTCTTTTACAAAATTAATAATGTCCTCGTCCTTTTTACCTTGTTGTGCTTTCGATTTTTTATAAACGGCATCTATAATACTTTCTTGCTTGGTGTCTTTTAACAACTCAATTGCCGCTTTAAACGCAATAAAAGCCTCAATTCTAGCCATGTCTATTCCGTAACAATCTGGATATCTAATTTGTGGTGCAGAAGAAACTACTACTATTTTTTTAGGCGCTAACCTGTCTAAAATTTTAATAATACTTTTCTTTAAGGTTGTTCCTCTCACAATACTGTCGTCTATAATAACAAGATTGTCTGTAGGTTTCACAACACCGTAGGTAATATCATAGACATGTTCTACCAAATCATCTCTACTACTATCATCGGCAATAAAAGTTCTTAATTTTGCATCTTTAATAGCTATTTTCTCAAAACGTGCTCTTTCAGATAAAATTTCTGTAACTCTCTGCGCAGACAACTTTGCACCACCCGCTAAAATTTTAGCTGTCTTTTGCTCGTTTAGCAAATCTTCAGCAGCCTCCGTCATTCCATAAAAAGACGTTTCTGCCGTATTTGGAATGTAAGAAAAAACAGTATTCGAAATATCAGAATCAATCGATTTTAAAATTTTTGGAAACACTAATTTTCCTAAATTCTTTCTTTCTTCATAAATGGAAGCATCACTTCCTCTCGAAAAATAAATACGCTCAAAAGAACATGATTTCTTTTCTCTCGGTTCTAAAACTTCTTCTATAGAAGTTTTCCCATTCTTTTTTATAATCAGTGCGTGGCCTCTTTCTAATTCCTGAACATCTTCTATCTTTACATTAAAAACAGTTTGAATCACGGGTCTCTCTGATGCCACTACTACAACCTCATCATCTTCATAGAAGTAAGTTGGTCTAATTCCGTTTGGATCTCTCAAAACAAAAGCATCTCCATGACCCACTAAACCTGCCAACGCATAACCACCATCCCAATTTTTTGCAGACCTGCTTAATACGTTTTGTAAGTCTAAGTTCTCTTCTATAAAAGGTGAAGCATCTTTTTTATTGAATCCTTTTATTTTTGCTTGTTGGTACAAACTAGCAACCTCCTCTTCTAAAAAGTGGCCAATTTTTTCCATGACAGTTACTGTATCTGTAAACTCTTTTGGGTGCTGCCCTAACTCTACCAATTCTTCTAACAATTGTTTAGAGTTGGTCATATTAAAGTTACCTGCAACTATTAAGTTCTGATGACGCCAATTGCTTTGACGTAAAAATGGATGTACACTTTCGATGCTATTTTTACCAAAAGTACCATAACGCACGTGGCCTAAAAACAAGTTTCCTATATAAGGCATGTGCTCTTCCTGCCAAGCAACATCATCTTTTTTATCAGGATTTTCTTCTAAAACACCATTTAAACGATCGTTTATTTGAGCAAAGATATCTTGTATGGGTTGCGATTGATTAGAACGCACTCTGCTTACATACCTTGTTCCTGGTGCTACATTAAATTTTACACTGGCAAAACCAGCACCATCTTGTCCACGATTGTGTTGTTTCTCCATTAATAAATACATCTTATTAATTCCGTAAAAAGCAGAACCGTATTTATCCTTGTAAAACTGTAAAGGTTTCTTTAATCGAACAAGTGCAATTCCACATTCGTGTTTAATAGCGTCACTCATTTTGTATCGTTTTTAGTGTGTTGTGTTGTTGTGAATTTCAGTTTATTTCAAAAAAAAATCCGCAGTCGAAACTGCGGATTAAATTAAGATATTTTTATATCAAATTGTGTTAATTCTTTAAAAGCTTGCAGGCGCTCTTTAACTTCGTCTTTCGTAAGTTCTTGCATGCGCTCTGTACCAAATTTCTCTACACAGAAGGAAGCCAGATTAGAACCATAAATAATTCCGTTCTTCATGTTCTCAAAAGAGATGTCTTCTGTTTTTGCTAAATAGCCACAAAAACCTCCTGCAAATGTATCTCCTGCTCCTGTTGGATCAAAAACTTCTGCCAGTGGCAATGCGGGTGCAAAAAACATTTTACCTTCATTAAACAACAAAGCTCCGTGTTCTCCTTTTTTAATCACCACGTATTTAGGACCCATTGTATGAATCTTCTTCGCTGCATTTACCAAAGAGTACTCACCAGACAACTGTCTTGCTTCTTCATCATTAATGGTAACTACGTCTACTCTTTTTAAAACCGTGTGTAAATCATCTAAAGCAATGTCCATCCAAAAATTCATAGTATCTAAAACTACCAATTTTGGTCTTTCATTCATTTGGTCTAAAACAGAAGCTTGTGTTAAAGGGTGTAAATTTCCTAACATCACAATACCAGCATCTTTAAAATTTTCTGGTACTACTGGTGTAAAAGTTTCCAATACATTTAATTCTGTAATTAAAGTATCACGTGAATTCATATCATTATGATATTTTCCGCTCCAAAAAAACGTTTTCCCGTTTTTATCGACTTCAATTCCATCGGTATTAATTCCTTTGGCATTCATCATTTCTAAATACGAAGCTGGAAAATCTCCACCAACCACAGAAACAACGCCTGTTTGCACTCCAAATTGAGAAGCCGCCAAGCCTACAAAAGTTCCAGAACCTCCTAATATCTTATCTGTTTTACCAAAAGGTGTTTCAATAGCATCAAAAGCTACCGTACCAACTGCTAATAATTTACTCATTTCTTAGTTTTTATGCGTAATTTTGTATTGTACAAAAAAGCGCTTTTTAAAAGGGCAAAAATAAGTTTTAAAAATGACTATTAAAGAAATACAAGAAGAAATTATTGACGAGTTTTCTATGTTTGATGATTGGATGGAACGCTATGAGTATATTATAGACCTTGGAAAATCTTTACCTATGATTTCTGAGGAATACAAACTAGAGGAAAACCTTATAAAAGGTTGCCAATCTAAAGTTTGGTTGTACTCTGAATTAGATACAGATAAAATAAAATATACTGCAGACAGCGATGCTATTTTAACAAAGGGTATTGTGGCATTATTGTTGCGCGTTTTCTCTGGACAGAAACCAGCAGACATTTTAAGTGCAGAAACCACCTTTATAGATGCCATTGGTTTAAAAGAACATTTAAGCCCTACAAGAGCAAATGGTCTCGTTTCGATGGTAAAGCAAATAAAAATGTACGCAATTGCGCAACAAATTAAGGCAGAAAAGTAAAATCACAAGGAATTAAAAATCCCTTGTTTAAAGAAAATAAGAATGACAGATAAAGAACTAGAAGAAATTGGAGACAAAATTGTAAATGTTTTAAAAACGATTTACGATCCAGAAATCCCTGTAGATATTTACGAATTAGGTTTAATTTATGACGTTTTTGTGTCTGAGGACAACAATGCAAAAATATTAATGACATTAACCTCTCCTAATTGTCCGGTTGCAGAAAGTTTACCTTTAGATATTGAAGAAAAAGTAAAATCTTTAAAGGAAATTAATACTTGTGAGGTAGAAATCACCTTCGATCCAACTTGGACCTCAGAAATGATGAGTGAAGAAGCAAAGCTAGAATTAGGGATGCTTTAAAAGAGTGTTCAGTGTT
>Ga0075441_10001696_pt1 | contig 10476 bp, 10 predicted proteins | sample CoawatmetaG00DNA_FD_71582 | JGI IMG/M metagenome (GOLD analysis project Ga0075441, IMG submission 71582) | Marine microbial communities from the West Antarctic Peninsula - Coastal water metaG002-DNA | ecosystem: Environmental > Aquatic > Marine > Coastal | place: Atlantic Ocean: West Antarctic...
CCTTCGTCCCCCCACTGGGAACCAAGAATAACGACATTTCTACCCATAACAATACTTACTCGAAATAATGACATCACCCGATTACTAAATTCAGGACAATTTTTGAATCACATAGCCACCGTCCTGCTGGATTAGCTGACGGTCACATTTAATCTCTTGGAAATTCACGGCCTGGCCGGCAAAACCCTGCACGACTCGGTGTCCCTGAGCTCGTAGGTCGACAATTTGCTCATGGCGCTGCTCATCCGCAGTGTAAGGGACAAAGATACCTGATACCAAACTGCAGTCACGCTGACCTATATTGACCAATGATTTTAGATCAAAGGCAAACCCGGTAGCCGGACGTGAGCGCCCAAAGGCTTCACCAACATGATCATATCGGCCTCCATTCCCTAAAGCCTTGCCATGACCCTGCACGTAACCCGCAAATACAATACCGGTGTGGTAATGGTAGCCGGGTAATTCACCCAAATCGAGATAGACTGTCACATCCCCTGCGGCAATTACCGCAACAATCTGTTCAAGTTGGTCGATGGCTGCCAATACAGAATCCGGCGCACCCGCAAGAGCCTGCTTAGCTTCTGTCAGTACCTCAGCACTGCCCGCCAATCTTGGGAGCACATTGAGCCATCCCGCCAGAGTAGAGTCGCCAATATTACTATCAATCCAGTCGCTTAACTCGCCTGTAGCTTTGCGCTGCAGTAACTCAAATAATTGGCTCTCTTGTTCGCTATCAAGATTCGCGACAGCCAATATCCCACGAAAGATATCGACATGACCCAAATCGAGATGCACATTATCGACTCCCGCACTTTTCAAGGTCTCTAGAAAAAGCTCAATGACTTCTATGTCGGCGCTCAACGTAGCCTCACCAAACAGCTCAACACCCAGTGATATCGGCGTGCGCGACTCTAAGGGCCCACGAGGTCGCGTATGCAGCACTGTGCCCGCATAACAGAGCCGATTAGGCCCTTCCCGGCGCAGGCTGTGGGCGTCCATTCTGGCTGTCTGAGGGGTGATGTCTGCGCGAATACCCATCATTCGCCCACTAACTTGGTCAGTGACGCGAAAGGTCATTAAATCGAGGTCACTACCGGAGCCACTTAGCAGGGATTCGGTGAATTCCACCATCGGCGGAATCACGAGGTCATAACCCCAGCGGTGATAGAGATCAAGTAGCTCACGACGCAGGCGCTCGACTACCAGCGCCTGCTCTGGAAGAACCTCATCAACACCATCTGGTAATAGCCAGCGATCTACATTTTTCACAGCACCCTCTCTATTGCTTGCATGACCTAGCGCCAAATGACCAGCAATGCCAGTCCGACAAGCATACTCAGCAGTCCAATTATTCTCATCGCCCGCTCATCTGTTGCAGCTAAGACCTGCGCCATATTACGCCAACGGCGTGGCGCCAAAAACGGCATAATGCCTTCAAACACCAGCATCAAGCCAATCGCTTTGCCTATATCTTCGAACATTAAAGACCACCTCAGAATCGGCATAAAAAAACCGAGTTGCCCCGGTTTTTGGATTCTAACAAAATCATCACCAATGTGGCAGAGTTTTTAGACCAATGAAACCCTTTAATCGGTCTAAAAACTCAGAGGCTACTCACTACTTAGCACGCTGTTGGTTCAGATACTTAAAGAAATCACTGTCTGGCTCTACCAACATAATATCACCCTTATTAGAAAAGGCTGATTTATAGGCATTGAGGCTACGCATAAAGGAGTAAAACTCAGGGTCCTGCTGATAGGCTGCCGCGTAGACGGAAGCGGCTTTAGCATCGCCCTGACCACGCAACTCTTCAGCATCGCGATAAGCATTGGCCACTTCAATGGTGCGCTCACGATCAGCAGAGGCACGAATTTTTTCAGCTCGCTCCTTACCTGTCGAGCGCAATTCTCTCGCTTCCTTATCGCGCTCAGCGGTCATACGCCGGAATACCTGGCTGCTTACTTCTTGGGGTAGATCAATTCGCTTAACCCGCACATCTACCACTTCAATACCTAGGCTATCCAATACCGTCGCATTTAGCTCATCAGTAATATTTTTCATCAATAAATCGCGCTCACCAGACACCACTTCATGAAGGGTACGCGTACCAAATTGATTCCTGAGACCGTTATTAACGCGATTAGCTAAACGGTTTTGAGCGACACTCTCTACGCCACCAGTGGCCTTGTAGTAAGTTTCAACATTGGCAATACGCCATTTAGCATAGGAATCAACGATGAGGCGCTTTTTCTCAACAGTGAAAAAGCTCGCAGGCTGGGCGTCAACCGTGAGTATACGGGCGTCAAAGATGCGCACGTTGTCAACAAAGGGGACCTTGACATGCAGGCCTGGCTGAATATCAGCTTCCACTAGTTTACCGAACTGCAGTTTGACACCGCGCTCAAACTCACTGACAACATACAGCGTGCTATTAGCTCCCAACAATATAACCATCAGTACGATAACTGTTTTCATTAAATTATTCATCGTCTTCTCTCCGATTGTCCTTGATTGCTGTTGCGCTGAAGCCTTTCAATGACTTCCGTGGCAATGCTATCAATCATCTCATCCTTGGTGCCACCGCTCATAGATGTCTTCGCTGTCGTGCCTTGTTGCATCAGCTTATCCAGCGGTAGATAGAGCATATTATTACCACCCTCTGTATCCACCAAGATTTTGGTACTGCTACTCATTACCTGCTCAATAGCGTCGATATAAAGACGCTCGCGAGTCACTTGCGGTGCCTTCTTATATTCCTTCAGCAGGCTGGTGAAACGTTTAGCTTCACCCTCAGACTTAGACACTACCTGGGAAAGGTAACCCTCAGCCTCTTCTCGCAGACGCTGCGCTTCACCACGAGCCTCCGGAATCACACCGTTAGAGTAGGCCTGTGCTTCGTTAACTAACCGCTCGAGGTCTTCGCGCGCTTTAATCACGTCATCATAGGCTGCTCTGACCTCTGTCGGTGGGCGCGCCTCTTCAATGTTAATCTTGACCACGTTTATACCGCTGGTATAAACATTCAGCAGATCCTGAAGTTTTTCGGCGGTACTAACCGCGACTTCCTCACGTCCTGTAGAAATCACACCATCGAGTCCGGTACTGCCTACTACGTGGCGAAGAGCGCTGTCTGTAGCCTGCTGCAGGCTCATCACAGGGTTTTTTATGCTGAGAACAAAGTCTTTAGCATTGGCGATGTTGTACTGCACCGTTAATGAAATTTCGACTATATTCTCGTCCTGAGTCAACATTAAACCTCGCGCCTGATATTGGCGCTCTTCAGTGACACGCACTGAGGTAACCTTGTCAATAAACGGTGGGTTCCATTGTAATCCTGACCCCAACGTGTCGCTGTACTTGCCTAGACGTAATACAACAGCCTGTTCTTTTTCATCAACCTGATAGAAACCCAACAGACCCCAAATAATAGCCAACGCCATAAAAGCAATGGGCAATAGCCCCTTGCTGCCGCCGCCACCAGAACCGCCACCAAATTTAGCCAGCTTTTCTTTCAGTTTATTCAGTGCTTCATCAATGTCTGGTGGTCCTGCGTTACCGCCATTACCACCCCAAGGATCTTTCCCGCCACCCGGTTCATTCCATGCCATGTTATTCTCCAGCTTTGATAATTAATAAATTTTAGCGCTTTGGGTACTGACTCTACTATCCCAAAGGGCATTATGATGGGACCAAATCCTGCAATTTGAGCCCTGAACTGTTCAATAGACGCAAAAAATCACTTTCAGGCAGTCTAATTTCTAAATTAATCGCACCCTGCTCATCCGTCTGTTCGGATAATACGGCTTTGTGACTGTAAAGGGCAGCACGAAACGCGCCCTGATCGGGCTGCAAGTGCACCTGTCTATGCACCACTGTCTTCGGCACTCGTTCAACCACCGACTGTAACAGCAGATCCATACCCGCCCCACTCAGGGCAGACACCCAAACTGCAATGGGGACTCCGGCCTCATTTCTCTCGATATGAGGTTGCACGTCTTCTAGCTGATCAATCTTGTTGTATATCATCAGTGTTGGCAAGTCATGAGCACCAATCTCTTTGAGCACCTCATTGACACGCAGTATATTGACCGCTCGATCCTCAGCGCTAGCATCTACAATATGCAGCAATAAGGTCGACGATGCTGCCTCTTCTAGCGTTGCCCTAAACGCATCTACCAGCCTATGAGGGAGATGACTAATAAAGCCTACTGTATCAGCAAATACTACCGGACCCAGTCCCGACACATCGAGTCTACGCATCGTCGGATCTAAGGTAGCAAATAGCTGGTCAGCAACAAAAACATCAGCACTAGTAAGCCGATTGAAACATGTCGACTTTCCCGCGTTAGTATAGCCCACTAAGGATACTGCCGGAATCTCTGCCTTGGTGCGCAAGCGTCGCCCCTGATCTCGCTGCTTTCTTACCTTTTCAAGACGCTTCTGGATGGACTTAATACGCTCTCTGACCATCCGCCGATCAGATTCAAGCTGAGTCTCACCCGGCCCGCGCATGCCAATACCACCCTTTTCACGGTCAAGGTGAGTCCAGCCTCGCACTAACCTTGATGCCAGATGGTGCAACTGCGCCAGCTCGACCTGAAGCTTTCCTTCATGCGTTCTAGCTCGCTGCGCAAAGATATCCAAAATCAAACCAGTCCGGTCAATCACACGACACTGGAGCTCGGCTTCAATATTGCGTTCCTGGCTGGGGGATAGATTATGATTAAAAATAACAATTTCAGCACTGGCACTTTTAACCGCCGCGGCAATTTCTTCTAACTTACCCGAACCAACAAAGAATTTGGCGCTTGGCGCCTGCCGAGACCCAGTCAAAAACTCAACCGGATCTCCGCCAGCAGAAATAACAAGCTCTTCAAATTCTTTCGGATCTTCAGGCTCAGACTCGCTGTTCAGCTTAATATGAACAAGAACTGCGCGCTCTCCACCGCCATGTCGCTCAAAAAACAATGACACCGCTTAGTGGCTGTCATCGCTGTAGTTGCCCAGATCATCGCCGGTGCCATCATCTGATGCGACGCCGTCACCGGGCATCGGTAGACGCACATTGCGTGATGGGACAACTGTAGATATTGCGGACTTATAGACCATTTGGCTGACAGTATTTTTTAACAGAACGACAAATTGATCAAACGACTCGATCTGTCCCTGTAATTTAATACCATTGACCAGAAATATGGAGACCGGAATTCTCTCTTTTCTTAATGCATTAAGAAAAGGGTCTTGTAGATTATGCCCTTTTGACATGGTGTTGCTCCTTGTTATTGAAAATCAATGGGTGCTGCAATCGTCGCAGCCAAGATATCGGGTAAAATTGGGTCTCACCCAATCGCAAAGTTAATCCTGCTTCGCTAGCCCTCTATATGGGAACGTCAATGAGCTTTTTCAAGCATTGATTGTAAATATATTCCGCACTGTAGTAGTGATCGCCATCATCAACGGCCATTTCAATAGCTTCGGGCCAGTTGCGCAGCCAGGTGATTTGCCGTTTGGCCAGCTGTCGAGTGGCGATAATGCCTCTTTCCACTGCATTCTCCAAAGAGCAGCTACCCGCGCAGTAGTCCCATAACTGGCGATACCCTACGGAGCGAATAGCGGGCAGATCCGAGTTCAGATCGCCGCGGTGGTAAAGTCCCTGAACCTCGGCGGCAAAGCCTTGAGCCATCATGCTGTGAAATCGCTGCTCAATACGCTGATGCAGAAGACCTCGATTATTCGGCATCAGTGAAAACTGATGGATCTGAAAAACATCACGCAAACCCCCAACCATTGGCTGCGCCTGTAAAACCGACATGGGTACCCCGGTTATCCTGTGCACCTCGAGCGCACGCTGAATCCGCTGAGAATGGTTAGGGTGCAATCGAGCTGCTGTCAGAGGGTCAATTTGCTGTAATTCTCGATAGAGACTCGGCCAACCAAATGCAGCCGCACGCTGCTCTATGTCCTGCCGAATATCTTGATCTGCCTCAGGCATTTCGGAAAGACCATCTAGTAAGATTTTAAAATACATCATGCTGCCGCCCACCAGCAGAGGGATTTTCCCACCACCATGAACATCCTCCATCTCCCGTCGCGCGTCAGCCAAAAAATCAGCAGCGCTATAGGCATCCAGAGGATCACGAATATCAATAAGTCGATGGGGCGCCACAGCCAGCGTCGCGGCATCGGGTTTGGCACTGCCAATGTTGAGCTGCCGATATACCTGCGCTGAATCGACGTTTATTAATTCCACCGGCAGCTGCTGTGCCAGGGCAATCGCTAGTGCTGTTTTGCCACTGGCGGTGGGGCCCATAACAAAGATAGCGGCAGGCAGCGGACCTCTGCTCATGATGATTACCGACCGCGCAGGAAAAGTTTATCTAACTCATCGAGCGTCAACTGTGACCAGGTAGGACGCCCATGATTACACTGACCACTGCGCTCAGTCTCCTCCATGTCTCGAAGCAGGCCATTCATTTCGGGAACCGTCAACTTACGATTGGCACGCACGGATCCATGGCAAGCCATAGTCGAAAGAATTTCATTGATATGATGTCGGATGCGCTCAGAAGTGCCATGCTCGATTAGGTCAGAAATAACATCTCTCAGGAGCGCCTCAACTTCAGAGCCACGTAAGATCGCGGGAATCTGCCGCACAATAATACTTTCATTGGCCGCTCGCTCAACCACAAATCCAAGCTGAGCAAAGACCTCACCACTCTGCTCAGCCATATCAGCTTCACGCTGACTAACCGTCAAACTCTCCGGTACCAGCAAAGGCTGGGACACCAGACCCTGATCGTCAAAGGCGGTTTTCATACGCTCATAAATAATCCGTTCATGGGCAGCATGCATGTCAACAATGATCAGACCCTGAGCATTTTCAGCCAGAATATAAATACCTTTCAACTGAGCGATAGCAAACCCCATGGGTGGAATATCGCCCTGTTCACTAGGCAACTCAGTCGCATAGAGTCCCTGATAGGCTGCCATGGGCGTATTAACACCATACCGATCCCCTGAATAACTCGACTGTGCACCGTAGCTGTCGCCAGCAGACCTCTGCACAGAGGGAAATTGAATTGATGACTGAGCCGCCAACTGCTCTGCGTCTTGATTACTTTGCATTGCCGCACCAGCTGACTGCAGATGGTCCTGCGGACGATCCTGAGACAGGGCTCTATTTAAAGTGCTGTAAACAAAACCGTGAATGGAGCGGCTATCGCGAAAACGCACCTCATGCTTGGTAGGATGAACATTGACATCCACATCAGCCGGCTCAATCTCGAGAAATAAGACAAAGGCTGGGTGGCGACCATGATACAAGACATCTTGATAGGCCTGCCTTACGGCATGGGAGACCACCTTATCGCGAATCGCTCGGCCATTAACAAAAAAGTGCTGTAAATCGGTCTGACTTCTTGAAAATGTGGGCAGCCCCATCCAGCCCCAAAGGCGGATACCTGTGCGGTCGTTATCTACATAGAGCGCTTCTTTCATAAATGCTGGCCCACAGATATCGGCTACTCGCTTCTCCTGCTCAGCCTGACTTAGCGCCGGTCGCAGATTTAACTGAGCGCGCTGGTTATGCCGCAAGCTAAAAGACACCTCCATACGGCTGAGTGCCAGCTTTTTAATACTGTCATCAATTCGATTGTATTCGGTAGCTTCGGTACGCAGAAATTTACGTCGCGCTGGGGTATTAAAAAATAAGTCACGGACCTCAACACTGGTGCCCTGAGGGTGCGCAGCAGGTTGCAATTCCACCGCCATATCTCGCCCCTCTGACACCGCCTTCCAGCCGCTGCTATCGCCTGAGTTCGAGGTCAGAGTCAAGCGTGACACGGATGCAATACTTGCCAGCGCTTCTCCGCGAAAACCCAAGGTTGCCACAGCCTCTAAGTCGTCGAGGTTATCTATCTTACTCGTAGCATGCCGGCTGAGTGCCAACGCTAATTGATGCTCGGGAATACCATGTCCGTCGTCACGGATTTTAATCAGCTTGACGCCACCCTGCTCCACATCAATATCTATGCGCGTCGCTCCAGCATCCAAACTATTTTCCACAAGCTCTTTGAGCACAGATGCGGGGCGCTCAACCACCTCTCCAGCAGCAATCTGATTCGCTAATTGCGGACTGAGTATTTTAATGCCAGACATACTTTTCAACCGTTAATTAGAGGGAATTAAAATTTCCTGCCCAATCCGAATCGAGCTTGATCGCATTTTATTATGCCGTAAAATTTTACGCACCGAGGTGTTGTAGCGAATCGCAATTTCTGAAAGAGTATCCCCACGAGCAACCACAACACTCTGCTCAACTTTGCCACCATTTTTTGACAGTAAAGTACCCACGGGCGGATTATCTGAGTAGTACTGAACGAGACCCCGATAAATCGCATCGGCCATTTTTTGCTGGTATCTCCGCGTGCTTAAATCTCGAGCCTCTTTGGGATTGGAGATAAAGCCCGTTTCAATTAGTAATGAGGGAATGTCCACTGATTTCAATACCGAAAATCCAGCCTGCTCAACTTGCTTTTTGTGGAGTCGTGCAACGCCACCCATATTTTTTAGGACATATTTTCCAGCCTCCAAACTGCTACTAAGGGTTGCCGTCATTGACAGATCGAGTAGCACACCCGCCAGAACATCGTCTTTGTCACCTAGACTCAATGAACTGGCACCACCGATTAGATCAGCACGGTTTTCTTTGGTCGCTAAATAACGGGCTGCCTCACTGGTGGCACCTCTTGTTGACAATGCGTACACCGAGGCACCATAAGCTTTGGGGCTTTTAAAGGCATCAGCATGAATAGAAATAAAGAAATCAGCTCGTTTACCATGAGCAATTTTGCTGCGCTTTTTAAGAGGAATGTAGTAGTCACCGGTACGCACTAACTCGCCCTGAAAATAGGGACTCTTATCGAAAAGAGCATCTAGTTTCTGCGCAATTTGCAGAACCACCACTTTCTCACGCACACGTTTTGGGCCTATCGCTCCGGGATCTTCACCGCCGTGACCAGCATCAATGGCAATCACAATTTTAGTATTTTCAGTTTTAATAATATCTGAAACTGAACGACTAACCGAGAGTTTTTTGTCAAACAGATCGATCACTAGTCGATCCCCTTTTTCTTCATTAGACTTAAGACTAAAGCTTTTCGGGTTAACCAAGCGCTTAAGATCTAATACCACACGTAGATCGGTTTTATTACGCACTGCAGAACGTATTTTTGCTATGGGTGTCTTACCAAGATCCAGTTGATCAAAGGCAGTTTTAAGATTGATATTACTGATATCGATGACTAATCGATCGGGGTTTTTCAGCACAATTAATTGATGGTCTACAGCACCACTGAGGTCGAGTACTAGCCTAGTGCTATCCGGTGATCGCCACAGACGTGCTGATTCTAAATCTGCTGCCGTGGCGTGACCAGACAACAACGCCAGAGTCATTAAGTAAAAGCCCAGTAAATACCGCGCTCTTAAAACTAACCCTAACTGCCGATCAAACTGCAAATGAACCCCCAGAACGTTCTAATTGTTGGACTAACTTAAGACCAGCCTCTGATTGCGCATTCAGCGTAACACAGCGCCCCTGGCCTGACTGATCAATACTAATACTCACATCCGCCAACGGTAAAAAACCTTCACCACGTTCCGGCCATTCTATCAAACATAGAGCCGCATCTGATAAATAATCGGCAAATCCCATATACTCGAGCTCTTCCGCATCAACCATACGGTAGAGATCAAAATGATATACCGAACCTAACTCAAGCTCGTAGGGCTCAACCAAGGTGTAAGTTGGACTTTTCACATTACCAATATGGCCTAGACCCGATAAAATCCCCCGACTCAGGGTAGTTTTTCCCGCCCCTAACTCACCCTGTAACGTAATCACTAAACTGGGGTTGACGAATTTTGACACGCGTCTGCCAAGCGCAAGGGTCTCAACCTCATCGGCCACCTCAAGTCTGACCGCGGCTAAAGTCTGCGTAATCAGGTCTGTCACAGAGCTTGCTGATCCAGATTATTTAGCAGACTGCGGATATAGGGCAATAGATCTGAGGTTACTAACCCTCTGGAACCCTGATCCTCAGCCGCCATATCCGCCGCCGATGAATGCAGGCAACAACCCAATTCAGTAGCCATCTGCGGGCTCAGGCCTTGGGCCATAAGACCACCGATAATGCCGCTTAACATATCTCCCATACCGGCCGTGGCCATAGCAGAGTTGCCATAGGGGCAAATCTTAGTGGGCTTGCCATCGTTATTTGACACCAAAGTCCCGGGCCCTTTAAGCAGCACTACTGCATTATATTTTTGTTGTAACTGCGACACTGCGGAAAAACGATCTGATTGAATTTCAGCCACGGTCACACCCAGAAGACGAGCCGCCTCACCGACATGAGGCGTCAGCACCCACTGCGACCCATCGGGCTTAGGCACTACGCGCCCCTCCGCAAGAATATTGAG
>Ga0075441_10001702_pt1 | contig 10443 bp, 8 predicted proteins | sample CoawatmetaG00DNA_FD_71582 | JGI IMG/M metagenome (GOLD analysis project Ga0075441, IMG submission 71582) | Marine microbial communities from the West Antarctic Peninsula - Coastal water metaG002-DNA | ecosystem: Environmental > Aquatic > Marine > Coastal | place: Atlantic Ocean: West Antarctic...
GTAATTACTTCCACTTTTTTTGCTATTTTTGCAAATTCTTGCTTTAAATAATTGCTAACAGTTACAATACAATCTGCATTTTTTAAAACTGATTCTTCTAATTTTCTATTTTTATTTTTAGCAAATGCAAGTTGCTTAAAGTCTTTATTGTAATATAAATCTGACCATTGATCTCTAAAATCTGCCAACCATTTTATATCATTTTTTTGATGCAATCTTTCTGCAATTAAATGCACACTGTGCGGCGGACCCGTAGAAATAATTACGTCTATATCATTGGCATCCAAATACTTTTGAAGATAACTTACAGAGGGTTTTACCCAGAACACTTTAGGGTCTGGAATGAAAAAATTACCTCGTATAAAAGAAAGAAATCCGCCTTTACTAACATTCGAAATTCCTTTTGTTTGTTGTTTGCTCTTTTTCCAAAATAAAAGAGCTGTCGGTTCCCAAATAGGTTGTTTTAAAATCGCTATACCTTTAGGGACTTCGTTTAAAAGAGATGTATCTTGTTTTAAATAATTTGCATTTTCAACAGTGTACACTACAGGCTCTATTCCGAATTCTTGCAGGTACTTTACGAACTTTAACCAACGTTGTACGCCAGAACCTCCTGCTGGTGGCCAGTAATATGTAATTATTAAGACTTTCAATGCTGCATGTTATTATACAAATTAATTAATTTTTCAGAAGTTTGTTCCCAAGAAAACTCATTTTGTATGAATTTTCTACCACTTTCTCCTAACTCCATTCTTAGAGGTTTGCTCTTATACAAAGCTAATACTTTATTCGAAAAGTCCTTAGAATCTCTTTCTTTATGAACCAAACCACAAGCTACTTTTTCTACCAGTTTTTTCTGAGCAATTGCATCGCTTACTAATAATGGTTTTGCCAAACTCATATATTGAAAAATCTTGTTTGCATAGGCAACGTCATGTTGCAGGTTTCTATGCAAGGGTGAAATACATATTTCACTCGCTAAAATATAAGATTGAAAAAGGGATACATTTTGCCAACCTTCAAAATCCACAAATTGTTCTAACTGTAAATCCTTTACTTGCTTTCTTAGTATTATATCCGAAGTATTTTTACCTACAATTACTAATATAATTTCAGGAATAGTATCTTTTAACTTCGATAGTGCTGTAATAGCTGTTTGTATTCCTCTTCTTAAATGCGTGTCACCTAAATAAAGAATTACAAAGTTGCTCTTGTATTTTTTAATAATAGTTTCATTAACTATATAGTCTTCAAAAAAAGTTTTCCTTATTGTATTTGGTACTAGAACTAATTTGTCTTTTTCTAATGGTAATCGCACTGCTAAAGTTTCTATAAACTCTGGTGAGACTGCAATCACTTTATTTGCTTTCTTTATAAATCCCTCTTCCTTTTGCTTCCATTTTTTTGGAGAAATAAGATACTTTCCTGGAAATTTTTGAAGGTGTGGGTACAACTTCATTACCTCAGGCATATTATCATGCAAATCTAAAACTACAGGTAAATTCAAATTCACATTTACTTTATAAACAGCTCCTGCAATTCTCATATCATGAATATGTAAAGCCTCTATATTCGTTTCTTTTATAAATTTAGCAATTTTCTTTTGCATTATAACTGAATACAATGGTATTGTATATGCTAATGCAGAAAGTTTATACTCGAAAGTATTAGAGCTATATCTCTTTACTTGAATTCCGTTTATAGTATCAGAAGCTTTTTCATTAGCATATTTTAAACAAAAAAGAAATACTTCATGACCGTTTTCTACCAAAGAAACCGCTTCGTTCTCTACCCTTGGGTCTGGAGGAAACGGAGCATCTAATATCATTCCTATTTTCATGATGCGACCTTCTTCTTATCATAAAAAAACCAACCTACAGAAATAAATAAGAGTAATGCATATGAAATTAAAGAAACTGTTTTTCCTTGTTGAATTACTTTTGACTCAAATTTAAACTCTATATTGTGAATTCCAGCAGGAATCTTCATTCCTCTTAAAACATAATTTACACGATAGTGTGGAACGAGCTCTCCGTCTATATATGCATTCCAACCTTCTTTATAAAAAATTTCTGAAAACACTGCAAATTGCACTGATTTAGTTACGGACTTATAGGTTAATGAAGTTACCTTATAATCTGCAAGAGCTATCGTTGCGATGGTATCTTGCTGCATCGGAAACTGTATGTCCATTTTCTTATAGTCGTTTTCTAAAATAACTGCCTCCTCTTTTGTACTTAAAGAATCTAAAGCTTGAATTTCTTCATTTGCATTTTTTACAGGAATTAAGTTGTCGACAAACCAAACATTTCCATTAGCCTCTGTATTTTGTTGTGCTTTCGGTTTTCCTTCATCATCTGGAATAATAAAATACTTTGTGTTTAACATGTTAAAAACCTGTATGTTATTTTTAGCTATCTGAAAATCAAATAATTCTTGATAACGCCCTAATTTGGCAGCATGGTAGCCTCCAATGGAGTTATGATAATAAGAAGTACTTCCATCATTCATAAGATCTACTGCAAAATTTGCAACCCTGTAATGGCTTTTATCTTGTAAGATAATTTTATCTGCGTCTGACTTTGTAAAAGGTTTTTTAATTTTTCTTGCCGTTCTAAAATCGTCTGCATTCACGTACTTTTTATTTACTGAAATTAAATCGAATAAAATTAAAAGTGTGAGTCCTACAATTACAATTACTGGTTTTAACTTGCCTTTTAAAAAAAACCACAAGGCTGTTCCAGAAATAAGAACTAAAACTAAAGATCTAATTGTATCTGAAAGTAACATTGCTTTTCTATCTGCAATTACTGCATCTAAAAAGCCGGGGATTTCACTGTATTGCTGTGCATCTCTTAAACCTTCAAACGTACCAAACATATGGGCAAGTGCGAAGCCTGCAATAATTAAGGCTCCGAATGCAAGCACTGCTTTCTTTAATCCTTGGTATTTCTCTTCTGTACTCATTTCTGCAGAGAAAAAAGCCTTCAAACCTAAAATACCTAAAATTGGAACACACAACTCGGCAATAACTTGAATAGACGAGACCGCTCTAAATTTATTATACAAGGGTACATACTCAATAAAAAAGTTGGTAATCACTTCAAAATTTCTTCCCCAACTTAAAATTATAGAAAAAACAGTTGCTGCTACTAACCATTGTTTTAATCTTCCTTTCACTAAGAATATTCCCAAGAAAAACAATAAGAAAATTACTGCACCAATATAGGCTGGTGCCTCTACAATTGGTTGATCTCCCCAATAAGTTAAAACTTGTTCAGAATAATCTGCCGCGGCTTTTTTTCCAGCTTTTTCTTCTATAAACTGATAAAAATAAGAATCTTTGCCTAATTTCTCAATAGTTCCTCCACCCATAAAGCGTGGAATAAACAAGTTAAAAGTTTCTAATTTCGCGTAGCTATATTGCGTAATATATGTTTTATCTAAGCCATTTGTAATCTCTTTATTAGAACCATCTAAATTTATGGTTAATTCAGACCTCCCTCTTGTGCTATGATCTGCATATTCTTTCAAAGCCATTAAACGTGGAGCATTTGCACCCACCCCTAAGGCAACTGCTGCAATAATTATTACCACTTGTTTTATAAAAAGAGGTACAACTTTCTCTTTTATCGCATGGACAAATTCTACAATTCCTAAAATCAATAGACAAAAGCCAAGATAATAGGTCATTTGAATGTGATTTGTATAAATTTCTAAGGCCATTGCCAAACCTGTAACAATAAATCCAAGAATAAACTTACGTTGAAAAACCCATAAAAAACCAGCTAATACGAAAGGCATATAAGCAATTGCATGCGCTTTTGCATTATGTCCTGCACCAAAAATAATAATTAAATACGTAGAAAACCCAAAGGCTAAAGAGCCTAAAATAGCCAATCTCCAGTTTACTTTTAAAGCCATCATTAGAACAAAGAAGCTTAAAAAATATAAGAAAGTGTAATCTGCTGGTCTTGGTAAAAAACGCAATAATTTATCTAAACTTCTAACAAAGTCATTCGGATAGTAAGCACTTATTTGATATGCTGGCATTCCACTAAAAGAAGCCCCTGTCCAATAAGGTTCTCTATTTTCTTCTGATCTAAAATCATTAATATCTTTAACCATTCCTCTAAACTGAGTAATGTCTGATTGATTTAATTTATGTCCTTTTAAAATAGGATGAAAATAAATGATGGAAGCCAACGAAAATAAAAGAATAGCAACTAAAGAAGGAATAATTTTAATACGTTTCACTTTGATATATTGTTTATTAATTGATAATTCTCGACAATAAAAAATTAATCTATTTCTTCAAAATCTACATAGTCGCCAACAGATTTTTTACTTTCTTGCTCGCCTGCTGGTTTTTTATCAATAATTGTTTCACCCTCCTTTACAGAAGAGCCCTGTTGTTGTCCTTGTTCTCCTCTAAACTGTTGTTCTGCTTTTTTCTTAATAGTTTCTGTAGCCTTTTTTATTAAAAAAGGTGCAAACAGTCTGGCTAAAAATTTAAAAGCGTAACCAAAGAAAATAATAAAAAAGATAGTTTTTAATAAGCCCATTTATAATATTAGTTAAATAATAATTCAAAAATAACAATTTGAGTACAATTGAAGCGCTATGAATCTATAAAACTTTCTTAAAGCTAAAAAAGTAAGGTTCATCTTTATAAAGTAGGTTTTTTATCCTATGTTTGTATAGCATGTTAAGACTTAAATTGGAAATCCTATACTGTATCTAAGACTATGAATAGATTACACCTTTTTATAATGTTATTTTTTATTGGTTCTGTAGTGGTTTTTGCCCAATATACAGACATAATCAACTCTAACAAACCTGGTTTTTCTGAGAGTCCGTATAGTGTTGGTAAGGGTATTTATCAATTTGAAAGTAATATATTTCTTAGAAATACCTCCATAACTAATACATTCTCAAAGCCCCAATCATTAGGCGTAGATATACTATTTAGAACTAGTTTTTTTTTAGATAAATTAGAATTAAACGCACAATTAACATATCAAAATGATAAAATAGCTTTTAAAAATATTTTTACATCCCATTATTTCACATCTGGCTTAAGTAAAATGACTATTGGTGCTAAATACCTAGTTTATCAGCAAACATATAAAGATAAGTCTAAAGAAATAAGAAGTTGGAAAAGAAAAAACAGCTTTGATATAACACGTTTAATTCCTTCTGTTGCTGTGTATTTAGGAATGAATACAGATTTTGTAAAGAATATACACAAAACAGGAAGTATTGCACCAAAAGTGGGTGTATTACTGCAACAAAACCTTACTCAAGATTTTAATGTAATTACCAATTTTTACTACGACAATATAGGTACAGATTTCGCTCAATATTCATATATTATTACTTTGACACAAAGTTTCAGTAACCGATGGTCAACTTTTTTTGAAAATCAAATGGTCTTTCAAAAATATCAAGATAACATAAATTTAGGTACAGGATTGGCATATTTATATAGTCCTAATTTGCAATTTAATACATCTGCAAGATTCCTTTTTGAAGGAAAATCACAAGGATATTATGCGGGCTTGGGTGTTTCATACAGAATTGACAAACACCAAGAACCTTTTATAGAACTTGATAATGAGGGCAAAGCTTTAAAAGAAACACCAATTTCAAAAAATAAGAAAAAACAAAGAAATTTCTTTAATCGATTTTTAAATATTTTCAAAAAGAAAAAGAAAGGCAGCAGAAAAAGATCTAAAAAAAGCAGAAAAACCAAATCTAAAAAAAGAGGAAGCGGAATTTTAGGCTTATTTGGAAAGAAAGAAAAGAAAGTTAAAAAAGATTAGACATATATTGAAAAATTAGAGAGGAAATACAGGAATTAAAGAAAAAAAAGAAGAAGGAAGAGAAAAACAAGTAAAAATTAGCATCGATTTTTAAAAATGATCACACTAAAAAAAATAATAAACAAAAAGGAAATGAAGCAATTTGTTACCTTTCCTTTTTCCTTGTATAAAAATAATAAATATTGGGTACCTCCAATAATTAAGGATGAAGTTGATAATTTTAACCCTGAGAAAAACCCTGTTTTTGAGAATGCCGATGCACAATTTTTTGTGGCTATTAGAAATGGTGAAATTGTAGGAAGAGTTGCGGCTATTATCAATTGGTTTGAAGTTGAAAAACAGCAAATTAAAAAAATGCGTTTTGGATGGTTTGATGTAATTAATGACATTGAAGTTTCTAAGGTTCTTTTAGAAAAAGTAAAAGAAATAGGTTTAAAAAACAAGCTAGAATATATAGAAGGTCCTGTTGGTTTTAATAATTTAGACAAAACAGGTGTTTTGGTTGACGGTTTTGATCATATAGGTACTATGATTACCTGGTACAATCATCCGTATTACAAAGAACATTTAGAAGCATTAGGTTTTATAAAAGAAAAAGAATATTTAGAAAATAAATTCAAATTTAAGAATGTAGATGCCGTTTATTTTGATCGTGTTAGTCGTGTAATAAAAAAACGATTCAACCTAAAAGCGTTAGATTTTACAAAAACAAAAGACATTCTGCCTTATGTAGATGAAATGTTTGAAGTCTTTGACAAATCATATGCTAAATTATCTACTTTTGTTCCTATTTCTGAAACTCAAATTGCTTTTTTTAAGAAAAAGTATATTTCATTTATTAACCCAGAATATATAAAATTTGTGGTAGATGAAAAGAATAAAGTAGTTGCCTTTGCCATTGTTATGCCTTCTTTTTCTGAAGCTTTACAGAAAGCAAAAGAAACATTATTTCCATTTGGTTTATTTCATTTACTAAAAGCTAGAAAACATTCCAAAGATGTTACTTTTTACTTAATTGGTGTGCATCCAGAATATCAGAATAAAGGAGTACATGCTATCATTTTTGATCAATACACAAAAACTTTTATACCTTTAGGAATCGAGAATTGTATAAGAACGCCCGAGCTTGAAGACAATCAAGCAATTAAAAAATTGTGGGAAAACTTTAGTCCAGAAACGCACAAAAGGCGCAGAACATATCGCTTAAACCTATAACTATTATCTTTTAGTTATAAAAACAACAACTTAAAAACGTTGTACCTTTAAAATTTTGAAACTTATTTAAACAATGCAATTATTTTATAATTCAGAAATTTCTTTAGAAACCAAACATATTACTTTTGATAAAATTGAAAGTAAGCACATTGTACGCGTTTTAAGGAAAACCGAAGGTGATATTCTTAAAATAACGAATGGAAAAGGATTCTTATTTGATTTTGAAATTAATTTTGCAAATGATAAAAGATGTTCTGCAATAATTATAAATGCTGAGAAAAAAATAAAACCTTGGACATATTATTTACATATTGCAATTGCACCCACAAAGAATAATGACAGAATAGAATGGTTTTTAGAAAAAGCAACAGAAATTGGTATCGATGAAATTACACCTATTATTTGCTCTAATTCTGAACGCAGAATTGTCAAACTAGAACGTTTTGAAAAAATTATTCAGTCTGCCATGAAACAGTCTTTAAAGTTTACACTCCCAAAACTAAATGCTCCTATTAAATTTAATGAGTTTATCCAACAAGATTTTGATGGTAAAGTATGTATAGCTCATTGCGAAGAACAAAATAAAACTAATTTAAAGTCAATTATAAATCCAGCTGAAAGAATAACCATTCTTATTGGACCCGAAGGAGATTTTTCCACGGAAGAAATACAAAAAGCATTGGCAAATAAATTTATTCCTATTTCTTTAGGAGAAAGCAGATTACGCACAGAAACCGCAGCTTTAGTGGTTGTTAATATTGTTTCATTTATAAACGAGTAATTTAGTATATTGCTTCAAAATAATTACGTTTTAAAATTCATGAAACAGATACTACTCCTAATTATAGTTTGCTTTTCTAGCACAGGATATGCGCAAGATGTTGCTATTTTAAAATACAATGGTGGTGGAGATTGGTACGCAAATCCTACAGCAGTTCCCAATTTAGTAACATTTGCAAATACAAATATTAAAACTACTATTTCCAAGAATCCACAAGCTGTAGCTGCTGATAGTGAAGATCTATTTAACTATCCAATGTTATTTATGACGGGGCATGGAAATATTTTTTTCTCCGATGATGAAGCAGAAAACCTAAGAAATTATTTAATTTCTGGAGGATTTTTACATATTTCAGACAATTACGGGTTAGATAAATTTATAAGAGAAGAAATTAAAAAAGTATTTCCAAAATTAGAATTTAAAGAAATACCTAGTAGCCATGCTATTTTCAATCAGACATTTAAATTTCCAAATGGCATGCCAAAAATTCACGAACATGATAAAAAACCAGCACAAGGATTTGGCATTTTCTATGAAGCAAGATTGGTGATTTTATATGATTATGAAACCGACTTAAGTGATGGTTGGGAAGATGAACTAATACATAACAATCCTAAAAGTGTCAGAGAAAAGGCCTTAAAAATGGGCTCAAATATTATAGAATATGCTTTTAAAAATTAACAAAGAAATAGACATAGATGCCATTAAAATTAACTTCGATTCTAGTGAATTATGGCTTTTAAATATCGCTATAGCAATTATTATGTTTGGAGTTGCTTTAGGTATTTCTATAGACGATTTTAAAAGACTTTTAAAAAAACCTAAAATTCTTTTTGTTGGAGTTCTATCTCAGTTTATCTTATTACCAGCATTTACTTTTTTGGCTATAATTATTATAGAACCCCATCCTAGTTTTGCTTTAGGAATGATGATGATTGCCGCCTGTCCTGGTGGAAATGTTTCTAACTTTTTCAGTAAAATGGCTGGGGGAAACGCAGCGTTATCCGTTAGTTTAACTGCATTTGCAACACTTATCTGCATTATTATGACTCCTTTTAATTTACAATTCTGGGGAAGTTTATATGAACCTACAAATGCAATTTTAGAAACGGTAGCATTAAATTGGGTAGACTTATTAAAGTTAGTTTCTTTAATTTTAGGAATTCCATTGTTTTTTGGAATGCTTATAAAACACTACTATTCTGAAATGGCAGACAAAATAGAAAAAGTACTAAAACCAGTTTCTATGTTGGTTTTTATTCTACTTATTTTTATCGCCCTCTCTCAAAATTTAGAAGTGTTTACGAATCATATTCACCACGTGATATTCTTAGTGGTTTTACATAATATTTTTGCTTATATTCTTGGCTTTTATACTGCTAAAACCTTTGGATTAAATATCCAAGACACAAAAACTATTGCCATGGAAACTGGTATACAAAATGGTGGCTTGGGTTTATTACTAATATTTGGTTTTTTTGAGGGCTTAGGCGGAATGGCCTTACTAGCTGCTTTTTGGGGTATTTGGGATGTCTTTTCTGGAATTCTTTTAGCCACCTATTGGGGCAGAAAAAAAACACTTCAATAAAATAAAATAAAATTATGATTCAAAGAGTTTGGTTTGCATTTGTTTGGGGTACTATAAAATTAGGTTTATTTTTTTATAGCAAAAAGATAACTGTTTTAGGTAAACAAAATATTCCTAAAAAAGGAGCGGTTTTATTTGCCGTAAACCACCCAAATGGTTTAGTAGACCCTTTGTATGTTACCACAACTAATAAAAGGCATAATCACTTTTTAGTAAGAGCAGCCTCTTTTAAAAAACCTTTTATAAAAAAGATTTTAGAGTCCTTATACTTGCTACCAATTTATAGAATTAGAGATGGTATTCAACAATTAGCCAACAACAAAGAAATTTTTGAGAAATGCCATAAAATTCTAAATAGTGGAGAAACTTTAATGATTTTTCCTGAAGGAAGTCATAACAAAAAAAGATCTATTAGACCTTTAAGTAAAGGTTTTACTAGAATTGTTTTTGGTGCATTAGAAAAAAATAAAAATCTAGAAATTACGATAATACCTGTAGGTATTACCTATCAGCACCCTTCTCACTTCCCTGCAAAAGTTATTGTAAATTATGGACAACCAATTACTACTAGAAATATTTTCGAAACAAACCCTTTGGCGAAGTCTATTAATATCATTAAAGCTGAAGTTAGTAGCCAATTAGAAAAATTAAGTGTTCACATACCGGATGACCAAAATTATGAAACAATTTTACAAAAATTAACGGATGCGCAAGTAGATTTTACAGCAGTAGCCGAAGTAAATGATATGATAGTACGTAATAGTTTTCCTGATAAAAAACAACCTAAAAAGAACTATTTAAAACCGCTTTACTTTTTAATAATTTTGAATAGTATTATTCCCTATTTACTTTGGAGAAAAATTTCAAAAAAAATAGATGAAATTGAATTTATAGATACGTTTAGATTTGCCTTAAATCTATTTTTATTTAGCCTCCTCTATCTGGTAAAAGCGATTATATTGAGTATTTATTTTGGGAATATTATTGGATTCTTCTATCTATCCATCTCTGCTTTTATGGTTTTAATTTATAGC
>Ga0075441_10001705_pt1 | contig 10438 bp, 5 predicted proteins | sample CoawatmetaG00DNA_FD_71582 | JGI IMG/M metagenome (GOLD analysis project Ga0075441, IMG submission 71582) | Marine microbial communities from the West Antarctic Peninsula - Coastal water metaG002-DNA | ecosystem: Environmental > Aquatic > Marine > Coastal | place: Atlantic Ocean: West Antarctic...
TTTCGTTCTCATTCTCATGGGCTTGTTTGGATAAAGACATAATGTCTTGTGCTGATTCACCGTTACCGCCACTTGTTCGTTTTTGTTCTAAATATTTTTGAGCGAGGTATTCAAATGGATCATTAATATTAATATCTTGTTCGGATGAACATTGAAACAGTTGTAAATTCAAGTCAGTAACACAACTTTTTATTTGGATATCGGTCATCGCAGCATTGTCACTGGCATCTATTTTAGTCTGTACTATTGCCATGGGTACATTGCCACAGAGTTCCAAAACTTTTGATTTCCATTTGTTCAATTCGTTAAAGGAATTCAGATCGGTAGTAGAAAATAACAACAAAGCACATCCTGCACCACTGTAATATTTGTGATTTAATGAACGGTATTCTTCTTGTCCTGCCGTATCCCAAACTTGGAAATCAATTCTTTTATTGTTCATGTTGGATAAAGTAAAATTGCGCTTTTCAGAATATTCACATCCAATTGTTTTTTTGTAATTCTCATCGTATTTACCACGACAGAAGCGTTTGACGTAGGTGGATTTGCCAACATGTCCATTGCCAATGACTAATACTTTGACAGTCAGATCGATATCGGATTGTTCGAAGGAATCGAGATCTTCTGCTTCTAGGTCTGAAAAATCAGACATTGTAGATTGTCGTTTGCGTCCTCGTCTTCTAGTAAAACTTTTTTAAAGAATGTACGTCATCGTAATACAACTTGAATACAACAGTGATGAGAAGCAGGATATTCGAAAGGCGACTGTCGGGGGATTTAAATTTATTTGCATGCAAACTTGTCAACTTGCACAACAAACCATGTCTTCAGATTTAATCATAAATCATGTACGTGCAACAGCAGAAGCATGTCGTAAAGTACAAATGCCAGGTGCAGCTAGAGATTTTATGCAGAACGGTAGTCCAGCACGACGTGCTCTAACTAATGGAAGTCTTAATGACGAAATGAAGACCGATGCTGATCCTGTTACCGACTCGACCGAACAATCCTCTCAAAATGAAAATGGCAGTGATAATATTGTATTACAAGATGCTTGCATGTTACGTGCATCCACCAAATATTTACTAGGTAAGCAATCAGACGAACTGCATTTTTTAGAAGGAAAAATTGCAGCATTGGAATCATTGGATCGTAAAAATTCTAAACGCAATGTATCTTTTTGGGTCGAAGTTTTTAGGAGCGCAGGTAAAGACCATGTGCTTCGACGTGAAGGTATTCAAACTATTCAAAAAGCATGGCGAGCCAGACAATGTCGACGGAAATTAAGATATGCCTTGGTTTCAGTGACACAGTGTCCTTCTTGCGGATGTCGTGCTCAAATTCCACAACTCCCAGCAACAAAGGAACCCTATTTTACTCTCGTACCTAAGTTTCGTTGCGTGAGTTGTCGTAGTGTTATTGTAACACACATTTCTGAAGGATGGTCGTCATGGATTGATGACGTAGATGATTTGATAGATTCGGGTGATAGTATAGAAAGCATGTCGGAAAAAGATATTCGAGAAATGTGTGCAGAAGAATCAAATGCAAGGCAAACAATAAGAAATGCACTTGTAAAATACAATGTTACGACGTCAGATGTAAACAAAGCTGAAAAAGTATTGTTTACATTTACTTCCTTTTGGAAACCTTCACATGTCTCGGCAATGTTAAATTCAGGAATTGCATTTGCTCGTGGTATTGCATTTCGAACAGGTATTCAAATGAACCCCAATGCAATAACACCAGAAGGAAAAGAAGAGAAAGAAATGAAAGAAATGGAACAGACGGGGAAAATGGACGAAAAAGGCGGATCTGATACGTTGGAAGCAACCAAACAGATTGAAATTGCTATCAAAAAAGCAGAATATGCCGATAAAAAAGCAAGTGCTGCACTTGTTGCCAAATCGACTGCAGAAGAAAAAGCTGACTCACGTGCTGAAGTAGATCGTAAAGTAGCCTTGGCAATCAAATTTAGATCGATTTCAAAACGTGTCGGCAAACAAAAATTACATGAAAAGAATTTGAAACTTTTACGAGTAGCATTAGCAGAAGAACAAACAAAAAATAAAAATGCAAGAGCAGAACTTCTTGTTGCTGAAGCTGCAGCAGTTGAAGCAGAACGCCGAGCCGATGAATCAGCAGAAATGGCTGCAGCTGCACAAGCTTCTGTACCCCTACCACCAGCACATGATCCAACGTCGCAAGATGAACTTGACGCACAAGAAGCAGCAGCTCTAGCAGCAGCAAAATATCCGGTTGGATCAAAAGTACTGGCTGGATTACCGAACTGGGTACAAAAATTTCCTGGTACTATCAAAGTGATTAACCTTGATGGTACTTATGGAGTTGTTTTTGATGTAAGTTAGATGTGTTGTTTGTGTTTGTTTTTGGAATAGATGATACTGACAACTATTTTTTTTGTTTCTTTTTTTTTCTCTATTTTTTAAAGGATGGCGATCAACACCCAGGAATTTCTGAAGATCATATTGTTGCTGCGTAAACCAAAGAGATAGAAAAAATAAGAGATTGTGTTGGATAGAAATCTAATAAATTTAATATTGTAAAGTGTCCCTCTGTTAGATATTTTAATAGAGCGTGTGTACCGCATTGCATTGCAGAACAGGTATTTCAACTTTTGTTTGCAATTTTTATATCGAATTGAGAATGCAAATTTTTATTGAAGACAACATTTAAAGTTCACACATGTTCTCTTCATAGAACCATCATGTTTCAAGTAACCAGCAATCTGCAAACCTTTCTTGAAGATCTACGTACAAAATCTGCACCTGAACAAGATGGCATTCTAATCGGAACATCGCAACACATTCTTACTTTTCTACCTCTCACAACACCAGTAACGTCGTCTATACTTCAAAATTTAGAAAAAACATTGGTTGGTAATGTCCATGTTTTGGGTTTATTTAATTTCACAGCGTCCACCTTCGACCATTTAGCACGACTAACCAGAGTAATTAATCAACTTTCTAGATCTGAACTTGAACCAATCGAGGATTTTCTAATCATTCTTCATGCCTCCAACCAACTTTCACAATTTTCGATATCCAATGATGGCACATCACCGTCCAAGATTCGCTTTCAACAAGACATTACTCAAGAATACCATCAATTTAATGCACAGATACCACTCACAATACAAAGTGCATCTATTGATACTATTGCATCTGCGATACGAACATCTCTAGACAAAAATCGTGTCATACTTACGATTGATCATTCTGTTATTCCAAGACAAAGTCTTACAACTTTGGTTGTAGGACAAATACCAATCCCACAAACAACAGGAGGAATTCATACCGTTACAATGCAAATTCTTCAAGCAGGTGGAACTTCTACATCACTACCATCTTCCAGTACAATTGCTAAATCACCAACTGTGATCAATGGTACCTTTGATTGTACTGCATTTGTTCATATCTCTTCCAATTTAATATCTATTACCGAAGCTTTGATATCACATGTCATTCGTCAATGTACTGAGGATGGAACAATCGCATCCGATTCATATGAAGCACAACACCTTCAATCTGCTATGGAAAATAATTATATTATTAATGCAGCAAGTCTAAATTCATCAACTGCATCCAATTCTTGGGCTTCATTAAATCCTGCTATGAATACTTTAGCCAGCGATGACAAGGAAGAAGAATGCACTACTATAGGTTCTTCCCAAGAAGTTCCACAAAGAAAGAAATCACATATCTTGAGTTCAATCAAAACCAAAGGTCTTTTAAATGGTGCATCATCTTCATCCAAAAAAAACCCAACAAACATATCAACAAAAACACCAACAGATATACCAACAAATATACCAACAGCACCAATCACACAAGGCGGAGAAAAAGAAATAGCAACACAATCAAATTCCGGAGCTGCTGTGATCCTCTTAGTAGTTGGAGTTGTTTTTATTGCAATAGCACTCAAATTTGTTGTGTAGATTTTGACAAGAAGACTACGTATGGTTACACACACAAACATCCATATCAAATATATAAGTACAGTTTTATTATTTTATTATTATCTAATTGAACTAATTAATCATACTCATCTGCATCTTCTTCCTCTTGCGAACTTCCTTCGGATGATGATGTTTCTGAATCTTCTTTTGTTTCATAAGGTGGATTCAACTCAAGATCTATATCTTTTGCTGAAGTATCATTTTTCTTTTTTGATACGGATTTTGTTGTTGTAGTAGGTGCTTTTCTCGTTCTGCCTTTTGGAAAGATTGTCATTATAACTAAATGTACAACATTATTGATGTTGGGTAAATTTTCAATGTGACAAAACAATGCAAATTGTGTACCGACACGATCAATATCCCAGGGTGCAACTGTACCTTCAAATTGACGATCCATGATAGAACGACCTACGGATTTAGGATCAACATCACAACACTCAGTAAATAATAAACGATAAGCAAAACCAGGTGGTGGTGAATTGTGTAATCCTTGCAAAGCCCTTCGATATTCTGTTAATTGGAAAAAGAAAAAAAGAAAGTTAGTATTTTTTATATAACAAAAAAACAAACAAAAAAGAAGAGCGAAACCGAGCAAAAAAAAATCTTTTTCTCTTTCTCTCCATAATTATTAAATGTCTTGTCAAAACTTACCTCTATTTAAAAACCATCCTTTGGTATATTTCACACTTCGAACCACAGTCTGTTCCATTTCATTCTCTTCTTTAATTTGTACGGATACGGTGTCACACATTTTAGAATTCATATATCCATACAAATCATCTTTGCCAAACGGTTGTAAATTTTCATTCTTTTGATCTCCAGATTCACGTACCGTTTCCATCCATTTTCCTGTTCTAGGATTCCATCCATTTTTAGGAACTTTAGCACAATTTTTTAATTTCATTCGAGCCAATATAGCACGTTGCAAAAATGGTCGCAACTGTTCGTTTCCTTCCCATCTTGTTTCTAAATTTCTACCATGACGATGATTTGTTATCGATGCCATTAATGTATTCAAAACATGTCCTCTATTTTCAGCGACATGATCTTGTGAAGTTGGTGGACCCAAAGATACTAAGCGACATGCAGCAGGCAACAAAACACCTTTGTTTGGACGAACCAAATTTTCCAAGATGACGTCTGCCTTTTTCTTTTTATCTTCTTCTGATTCTTCCATTTTTTGTACAGGTTTAAACAATGGTTCCCATCCTCCACCCGAACCGAATTGAAAATCATATCCCATATCTAATGGATGACATTTTTCTTGTATATTTACAAACAATTGATTTTGATTAAATACTGCATGTAATTCAACATAGGGACATTTGTCACGCATATGTGCATACCTATTGTTTGCCGCAATCCAATCAAGTCTTTGTGAATGTGCTTCTGTCATCGCTTCTTGTTTTTCAGCTTCTTGTTTAGCTATTCTTGCATCTTTTTCAGCATTTGATCTTTTTCTTTCGTCTTCTTTCGCTTTTGCCGTAGCTAATAAGGTATCTTTTGCATTTGGTCTACCCCACTGTGCCCAATCAGCATCTAATCCACCACCACCATGTGCACCCATTCCAGCACTTTTCACAAACACTTCGGTCGATTGAAACATTGTATCACCTCTTTCCACCATTTCAAATTCATCACCATGATCATAGGACAACATATCTTTGAAGAAAATTGAAGAAAAAATTAGAGAAGATACAAAGAAGAAAAAATAGGTTGTTCAGTAAAAAAATTTCTTCAAATACAATCACCTTAGATATACAAGATAACTAATAGGTCATAATTCAACGGCACAAATAAAGTAATAAGAAAACAGTTTCACCGAATGTTTTCATTTTTTAACACAACTTACCTTCGTCATTCATAGCAAATTGATCATCATCTGAATCAGAATCAGAAGGTATAATTAAATCTATGTCTGCTACTTTTAATTCCGAATCACCGTTATCTTCTTGTTTTCTTTTCTTTTTCTTCTTCTTTTTAACACCTGTTGCATCATTAAACGCTTCGTCTTCATCTAAACCTTCCCATCGGTTGGCCAACGTTGGTACTACGTGTAAATTTTTAGAAGTTGCTTCCCAAAACTTAACTGCACCACTTTTACGTCCATCAATGTCATCTGCATCAAATTTATATAAACTTTCTAAACTTGTACTTTCTCTTGTCATGACCCAAGCGTGATGTTGTATTTCTTCATTGTCTTCAATCTTAGCACGTCCAATACATACCCATGCATCCACTTTCAATCCTAAAAACATTGATGCCAAGACCAACACGTGTCCTGTTACACCTGTTTTTTTCATATCAAACACATATTCTGGTGAGGCCCAACAATCTTTACCACCTAATTGATCCGTAAAATCACGTTCGTCGTCGTTTTCAAAAGTCCATTCAATAATTTGTACAAATCTTGCTATATTCCAACATGTTTGTGGTTTTTGTGAATCGATGCAAACTGATCTAGCTTGTTCATATCCATTGTCACTTGCAAATAATTGGGAGGGTACTGGAATAGATTGCAAATATTGTGGCAACAGAAATTTTTGTCCGTATTGATCAACGGCTTCTAATATTGGAAAAATACGATTCATTTCTTCTACTCGTTCTTGTATATCGCTTGGTGTATTTGCTATTCGTTCCCAAAAGTTTTCAACGTCTTTACGAGTTTGATCTTCCATTTCATGCGCATGTCCAACGTTTGGTGCGTCTGGATCCCATTTACGCAAATACAACAAAGTAGAACCACGTTCTTTTCTTTCTTTATTTCTTGGTTCTATTAAATCACCGGCCCGTTTAATTTTCATTGCTTTAGATCTAGATGAATATATTTGTGGTCTTTTTGTTTCATCTACATATCCAGGTCCTTGAAACCAAGCTTCCACTTTAATGGCAGATTCTAAATGAGGTGGTAAACCTTCTAATTTAATTCGAGAACTGTAGCTTCGAGTCATAATTGTACGAGCACGTAATGGACCTGTTGCACGATTACGTATCATGACTTCTCTTTTTGTTGGTACGTTTGGTTTAAACGAATCATCCACGTCCGCATCTTTATTCCATGCACCAGTAATATTATGTAGAAATATTTTACCCGTACCAAGATCATCCGACGAACCACTTTCATCGTAATCCCACACACTTAGACGCACGAATGGATGTTTTTCCAATTCAGCTGCTGTTGGCATGTCTGGATCGGACGACCTGACACGAAAATAAAAAGTTTCGTTATATTCTGGATCACAATTATCGAAACATACTGTGGTACTTTGTGTTTGTCCTGCCCATGTTAAAGAAACATAGGGATCAGAAGCACCATCTTCGTCAACTGCTAACAAACCAATACACCGCACTACGCGAATACACAAATATGTATATTCAAATGGCTTGTACACTTTTAATTCGGCTGGTTGTACTGCACCAGTTTGACAAAATTCACGCCACAACGGCGTTTCACCCGAACTTTTATTGTTACGAAAACTAAACATATCTTTCATCATAGCCGATTGTCGGGCACTGACACTGACAGAACCAGTCACTCGTCCTGCAGCTACAAATCGTTCCAAACCTTTTGTATGTTTACCTTTTCTTCGCCATGCAATGGGTGTTGTTGTGCTAACACCCGTACTTGCACCTTCTAAAGAGACACTTCCTTGTCCAATATATTTTGGACGAAACAACCTATTTTTAATCGCATTCGTACCATTTTTTGTATAAACGCGAATGTTTAAATCTAAATCTTCCAGTTCTGTACGTGTACCACGAAATCGCAATGTATCAGTAGTTCTAAACGTCGGCAAAACGTATTCCGCGTCGTGTGGATACGATACTGTTGCTATTTTAGATGCAGCGGCTTGATCATTTAATTTTTCTGCCAGTACTTTATTTTTAATATCTTGTAATTTATTCGTTAATCCACCTAAACGAAAAACTAAAAATGGATATCTTATTTGTTCGTCTTCTTCATCGTCTTCTTCTAATTTACGTGCCACTTCTGCTACTTCTGCTTCAGTTGCCGTTTTATTGTTGTCTAACATTTTGCGTTCAATTTTTGCACTCCAATTTTGTAAACGCAATTCAAAATCTAATACTTCTTGCAATACACAAACAAAACTAACTGTACCTATATCTTGTACGATAGTTTTTCGACCCATACTCGTACTGTTCGAAATTGGCCACACCCAATTTAAACCACCACGTGCTATACTGACTAATGGCATATTCATTTCACCTAAAAATGAATTTGGCATTAAATTTTCTTTGTCCCATATTTCAACCCGTAAACTTTTTTCATACAAATCAATATAGGAATGTTCTTGAGTAAATGTTGTTTCGAGACTGGCATACGAGACTTTTTCGTGCAAAGGTATATCTGCTTTATAAGGTGATCTTCTTACATCACCCAATGAACCAGTAGGAATAGTAACTACTTTTTTAGTTTTTTTGCCGGTTGCATCTTTCATTGTTACGGAACGTTTGCGTAGTTTGAAATCATAACCTACATTAAATTGAAGAAAGATATCATTTTCAGGACCTGTGTATTCATGCGTGTAATACACATTTTTTATCGAGACACGCCATAATCTTTTACGTTGCATTTCTTTAATGTCTCTAGCATTACGATCACCTACATGTCGAAAAAATTTCGTTCCTGATTTATCACCAAAATTTTGTATACTCCATCGAATTGCTCTTTCACTGTAGGGTTGTCCATTTTCATCGTATTCGTCTTCATTGTAATCAGCTTCGTCTTCACTTTCTTCGTCGTCGTCGTCGGAATCGGATTCTTCTTTCGTCTCTTCTTCTTCTTCTTCACCTCCGTTGTCATCGTCGTCTTTCTTTTTTGAAAACATGGGTTTCGTTGGAATAGACGAGGATTGCCTGTGATGTAGTTCAAGTTGGTGTTGGATATCGTATTGGGGGTGCCGTGCCGTGCTTCTTGTTTATTTGCTGAGAGGGGAAAGTTTGTGTTGTTGAAGCGAGTGTCTTCATCATATATTCTCTCCACGTAGTACACGTAACGTAGTAGCGTTTTTGGCAAACTGTAAATTACTTCATTCTAATACTGTATGATTCTTGGATTCGTTTAACAATACAATCGTGTTTTTTTGCGTGATTTCCAAAAGATTATGTTGAAATATGTGAACTAAATCCCAAAGAAAGCAATTTTAAAACAAGAATATTACTTTTCGGTAAAAATTGAGCAACATTTTAATTTGTATTTTGTACACAAGCAAAGAAACAAGAATTAAATCTAACCACACTTTGTTTGATACTATAACCCACACTACTTAATTCCTGATATACTATACCATCATGTGCTTCTTAAATACTCGATGTACGATAAGCTAATTTATTTTCGATAGACCATAACACAGAAAGCAGAAACTACTGCAACAGTAGTTAATGTCATTATATTAAACGAGGGTTCACCCGTGCTTATTGTTTTACCAATATTACGTCCTGCAATGTTGTCTTCCTTCTTTTTTTCATTAATTTTATTGGGTTTTACTTTTTTGGTATTGTTTTCTTTTACAGGTAACACGTTGCTATTATTATTGATGGCAGCATCGCATTTTCCTTCTATACTTTTATGGTTAATTTGTAAAGCGGAAAGGACGACATCAAAAACTTTTTTGCTTTGTGTTCTTAAATGTTTTTTATTGGGACTGATCTTCATCGACTTTTCCATTGAGCCAACACGACGATTTAATGCAAAGAGTGAATCTTGAACAGATGCGTTCTGACATTCGCTTGGTGTCCTTATTTGAATGTTCGTATCATTAGAAATACATTTTTCTGACTCTTCTTTCGCATCTTTTTCTAAAGTTACTTTTATTTTTTCAGCGTTACGAATGATTTGTTTTTTTTCTTTTTCAGCTTTTTTTAATAAATTTCTTTTTTCTTTGTCCGATGTTTGAAGTTTTGAAATGCGTTCTTTTTCAATGGCAAGAACCGCAGCTGCTTCCTTTTCTTGACTCACAAGTTGTGCAGCATGTTCTGTTTTCAACTTGGCAGCTTCATCTGCAACAAGTAATCTATGTTCTGACAGTGGAATAGTAGATGATTCAGATTTCTTTTGTTCTTCGGTAATAATTTGCAACCTACTTTTTTCTTGTTCAGCTTTTTGAATTAGATTTATTTTTTCTTCTTCTGCTTGCCTCAATAATTTAATTTTTTCTTCATCTGAAGCTTGAAGTTTAGCAATGCGTTCTTTTTCTATTGACAATAGAGCTAAAGCTTCTTTTTCCCTTTCAACAAGTTGTGCAGCATGAGAAGCTTTCAATATTTGTTCTTTTTGCGCCGCTTTGTTTTCAGCATTTGCTGCTGCCGTTGCAAATGCGTTGGCAGCTTCTCGTTGTTTTTCTAAAGCACTTTCGTATTGTAATTTCAAACGAACTCGATCGTCCTCTGCAGTCTTCATTAAAGTATTAAGAGCTTCATGAGCGGATCGTTCTTTGA
>Ga0075441_10001706_pt1 | contig 10438 bp, 11 predicted proteins | sample CoawatmetaG00DNA_FD_71582 | JGI IMG/M metagenome (GOLD analysis project Ga0075441, IMG submission 71582) | Marine microbial communities from the West Antarctic Peninsula - Coastal water metaG002-DNA | ecosystem: Environmental > Aquatic > Marine > Coastal | place: Atlantic Ocean: West Antarctic...
ATTTTCAAAGTTAACATAACTCCCGGCATCTTGATGCTCTATTTCATTTAAGAAATAATTCGTTGGTTTTTTCTCTTTGTTTCGTAAACAACACGTGAAATCTGTTCTTACTAATACAGGTTTCACTACATTTGAGTTTACTTTAATCTTAGGGAGAGATTGTAAAGCCTTCTTACCAATTTTAATACATTCGTTTAATATTTTTTCATCTTTGATGATCTTTACCTGATAGTTACCTTCACCCCGATCAATCGTATTTACAGCATATGAATAATCTCCATGGATCCAAAACATCTTTATTTCACCATATTTTTGAAATCCTTTAATTAATTCCTGAATCAAAAACTTGGGATATAACTCTTTATATTCATTGAAATATTCATCAATTACATATGGAGATTTTAAGCACTCCGACAATGTAAAACGTTTTACTCCAAGAGCAATCGTCCCCCCTACTGGTTTAATAATAAACTCTTTCCATCCTTCAAGTTGGATTGATTGAAGGATCTTGGGTGTTGAATAACTAGAAACAGGAATTGTCGGAGTTATCTTTACATTTTGTTTTTCAAGGACTTTCATATATTTGTCTTTACTCCATATAAAATCTAAAAAATGAAATGGAGGAAATATTTTCGAATTAGGGTTTTTATATATATTTTTCAATGTTTCACCCCCCTGTTTCCCAGAAAATTTTCTTACATATGGTTCGTCCATCATCTGATTGATACAATCATATCCAAGTATAAAATTGACCCGATTGCGTTTCAATCGTTCTAATGTTATTTCGCGAGGTCTGATGATATCAACTGTCACGTCTGGATAATGTTCTTTGACAGTCATTGCGATTGCGACATCAGTATTTAGATTATCGAATACTAAATATTTCTTAGGAGTTTTATTATATATTGTTTCATCATTGTATATTTCATCATCTTTACCAACAATAAAACCAATTCTCATTAATATAATATATGTAATATATTATTATGGACGATTTAGATATTGTTCTTATAAATGTAATTTCATTTATGTCAGAGACACTCACAGGTTTGTCCCGGTGATACAAATGGAGGATTGGATGTATCAGTTCTCCAGAACAGACTCCATCCATCTCACCTCCCACTGGAATGTCTCACTCATCTTCGGGGACATTTCAACAAGAAAATCCTCCCCAAGAAGCAGTTATGGCGAGTGCTCCCCAACCTGAATCATTGGGAAAAGAGATTATAATAAGAACCCAATGATTTATATACAATAATCCTGAACTCCTAAAATAATCCTCTTAATATCAATTGATTCCAACTCTTGAATAATTTCATGACAATCTATTTCTGAATCCGTAACATCGATGCGAATATCTTTATACTTTTCACAATGAAAAATTCTATCTTCATAAAATTCAACCATACTGACATCATTTATATTTATAATTCCTCGTTCTTCAGATGTTTTCATTCTTCGAATCCATTCATCAAATGAGATATACAGATGGACCATATTACAAGATAAATTTTCTTTAACATGTTTCATTGCTTTACCATTATATATCGCTGAACCACCCGTAGATATAACTGTATTCTCACAATTAATAGATTCAATAATTTTACTTTCCTTGTGTAAAAACTCTCGGGGAGTATTAACTTTCACTAATTCAGGGATAGATAATTTATAATTATTTTCTATCATTCTATCCGTATCAATAAAACCTTTTCGTAATTGTTGAGATAATAACTTTCCCAGACGAGATTTACCAGAATGGGGAAGACCCAATAAACATACATTCTTGAACATATTTATCCATAATTATATTCTTTTTTTTAAATAATATATATATATTATATTATATATGGTAGACATTGGATACTTAGACTCTGAAGACAACACGAAATATATTAATATGGAACAATGTGAGGATTATGAAACTTTTTTATCAGAGGATGAAGATACTATTATACCAGCACAATGGTGTAATAGTGGGGCTTTCAGTAAAATAAATAAAATAAAAGAAGCTATTGATGATGGGGATAAATTAAACTTGGATGAAATAAAAGTTAATTTTCCAATGAATGTGAAAGATATTATAAAGAGTTTACAACACGATATTGATTTAAGTGATGAAGGTGAAGACGATAAAATGAGTAAATGTTCATTAGATGATCCAAATTTAAAAGCTGAATTGTATTTTTCTTGTTCTATAAAAGATAAAGATAATTTATATAATACCCCAATAGGTTTCACTAGTATTAATGATCATATTTATAACAATTATGGAAGTTGTATCCCTCCTTCTGAAAAAGATCTTGAAGGATATGATATCACTCTAGAGGAAAGTTTAGATATTTCCGATTTTTCAGTCACTGCTACTTGTAAAGAAGGATATAAGCTAAAAAGACAAAACAAAAAAGTGAAAGTTGATAAATGTAATTATAATGGCGAAGCATACCATATAAGTGGCTGTGAAAAGATTGGAACTTGTGTTAATCCTAGTAATATGAATGGATATACATTACTCGCACCTACTCCTGAATTATCAAAGGATGCCAACTTCTTAGTAAATGTTGGATGTGATGTAGGATACACATCAACTGATGGATCCCCCGCCACGGCGGAAGTATGCGATGGTGATGGGAGAGAATATAAATTAAAGGGATGTTTTTTCAGTAATTCTTCCGAAGCCGTAGGCGAACCTGAACCCGGAGCCGAACCCGAACCCGGAGCCGAACCTGAAGCAATATTATGTGAACTAGATCATTATGTCTCAAGCAATGTATGTACTGCGTGTGCTACAGGGACCACTCGTCTCGCAGGAGACCCTGCGAATGGTCCAGATACTACATGCGAACCAATATTATGTGAACAAGATCATTATGTCTCAACCAATGTATGTACTGCGTGTGCTGTGGGAACCATTCGTGCCACAGGAGACCCTGCAAATGGTCCAGATACCACATGCGAACCAACATGTAATTCTATCTTAGATGCAGATTTATGTGGAGCTAGAGATGATTGTAATTACGATACAGTGGATGGGCTATGCAACGCTATCGCCGGTTTTACGAATATGTATCCCGAAGATGATTTTATAATAAATATACCTTCGCGAGAAAACACTTTTCATAAATTATTTCATCATAAATATACTACTGTCGCACTTGTGATCCTTATTATCATTGTTTATATTTATCGCGATCGAATTAATAATTACTTTTCTTAAAAAAAATAATAATCAAGATAGTATAATCATGAATAAAATAACGTGCTTTATTGGTATAACATTTCTTATGTCAAGTCTATGGATGATGGTTTCTTCTACAAGAACGAATGAACATTTTGACAGATTTGATACTCTCTTAAATCCGGAACAGAAAACTATTTATAAATCAATCCTTATTGAAAGAGTTAATATATATATCGCCGGCATGTTTTTAGGGCTTATTATCGGTTTATTGTATTACAATCATTATAAAGGTTCTGATAAATTTATCTTATGTAAGTTTTTAACAATTGTTTTCACTGTAAAACTTGTATTTTATCATTTTTATCCGAAACAGAAACTTATGTTATATTCTCTTACAACGAAACAACAGACAGACGCATGGGCTGATATTTATACCAATATGAAATCATCCTGGGTTAACTCAATGATTATGGGATCTATTGGCTATATTTTTCTCGGATTAAGTTGCTGATATTTAAAAGTATCAAGACTATATTAAGTATAATGGGATGTGAAATAGAATACTATATACAGTCAGAAATAAAGAAAGCGTGGAATGTTTCTCTAAAATATTCCACTATTCTAATGAATAGTATTCATACAGAAACGATAAATGAATTATTTACCAATATTCATAAGCAATTCTCATCGGAAATTAAACAATTCCCTTATAAAAATAAAATATATCAACAGATATGGAATACATCATTACGAACACTCGAGAAAAATACGGATCTTTCAAAGATTCGATCTTCTATTAGAATCCTGCATCAGACGAATGTTCAGAGACTATCTCGTTTTTAATATATTTAAAGTTAATACTGTTAATGTATGTATAAAATGAAACTTGTATATTTTAATGGACGCGGTCTGGCGGAAACATCTCGTATGATTCTAGCACTTGGAAAACAGGACTATGAAGATTATAGATATCCTCTCGAAATCATTGATTTCGCAACTCATAACATGGTTAAAGAGGAGTTTGATTCTGATAAAAGTGATGGAAAATTAAGTAGTTCCATGAATAAACTTCCGTATCTAGAGGTAGAGGGGAAATTACTCTGCCAATCAAAGTCAATCGAACGTTTTTTAGCTCGAAAGTTCGGAATGTTTGGTAATGATGAATGGGAGGCAACCAGGATTGATTCTATCGCAGAATGTGTCAGAGATTTCAAAGATATGTATCAGAAAGTAAGAAAGGCCGATAATAAAGAAGAAGCAATGATTGAATGGTTCACAGTTACTCTTGTTGAGAAATTATCTCTCTTAGAAAACTTGCTTGATGGAGAAGGATTTAGTGTGGGAGATAAAACATCTTTATCTGATGTTGTTTTATTTTCATTTATTACACAATTCTTTGATGATAAATCAGCTTCTCTTAATTCCACATTAGCTACTCCTAAATTACGATCCATTATTGATCGTGTGGCTTCTTTACCAGAAATTGTTTCGTGGATTGAGGCTCGTCCGGAAACATCTTTCTAAATACATACTGAATGATTTTATTTTTTTCTTTTTCTTTTGTAAACATAGTATAGTTAAATACTAGCAATAAAACAGATGAAATAAATATAATTGCGTTTTCTATATACGAATGTATAAAAAAAGTGGTACATAACATTTTACACGCACAAAAAGGATGGAGACATCCACGAATCATTACGAAACTTATTCCATATGAATTATCTATCCATGTGTTGTTTTGTATATTTAAATATCTTTTCATGATCAGTAACAATGTATTCACTTCGACGATTGAGATTAAAGGAGTCATATATAAATGATCTTTCCAGCGAGATTGATGAGTTAAAAGAATCATTACCAATCCATGGTGCCCGAGAACTTCTTTTGTATTCGGGACACAACTCGGTAATAACCATATATATAACGTATCGATGAGTATATACAACATAAATGCGTTCTGATACGTTTGATATTCTATCAGTTGCCATAATGAAGCTATATTCGTCACGATTATATAAGGTAATATCATGATATTATATAAGTCATGGTCCTGTAAATCTCTCAAAACCACTGTTTTTTTATCTTGCTTTTTCTGAGTATGTTCGTAGTCTTTTCCATGAAAATATCCTACAATTCCAAGACATCCATAAATAATATATGACATAAAGGATGCTTGTTCACTGAAAAAAAATAGTTTTCCCGTATTTAATAGTGAAGTTGTCAAGACTATTGTTTTTATTTCCGGTGTAATATATTCTTTTATCGCTTGGTGAGAAGTTTCTATCAATGATTGAATCTTATTTATTATGTTCATTTTATTTAATCATTATTTAATTTTACGAAATTATCCGAATCTTTCAATCCTTTTTTGTCGCATCTCCTCGGGAGACAATACTTCGGATGAAGAATCATCATGATTTTCCCGTGAAATATCTTCTTGTAATGCCATATTATATTCTTCATCTTGTGTATCGATTGTTTTTCGATGGTCTTCTTGTTCAGAAATTTTAATTGCTTGAGTTATATCTTTTGTTTCTGTTTCTATTTTAGTTTGTTCATCAAGATATATTTTCGTTAATAATGTTTCTGTCACTTGTTGTAGTAAATCAGATTTAGATTGTGAGGTATCAACGATTTCATTGTCAGATAATATCTTTCTTAATTCAGCAATTGATAATGTACTAATAGATAAAAGTTGCTCCATTGTTTTAATATCATTTAAACATAAATACTATCAAATTTACTTAAAATAATAATGTTATGAAGTATTATAATATGGATGCGTTTCGAGTTCAATTAACGAATGATATTCGACAATTACTTTTAGAAGGAAAATCTACTCAACCTCAATTGCCACCTGTTGAAACAACAGAATTACCGGAGTATTCTCCGAAGACGAAACAACAATTAAGAAAAATAAGATCCGAAGAAGATTTCGTTAAATTACAAGTCCCTTGGATTATGTAAATAAAGATATTTGAGTATAATATAATGACATCTGAACCCGAGAATATGAATCCACAATCACGGTGTCCAGATTCATGTCCACCTTTGAAAAGTGATCATATTGATAAAAAAATTAAACTTTATAAAAAGATATTGAAAAGTTCTTTGAATGAATGTAAAAAGAAAAAAGAAGGGTTGGATTTATATTATCAATATCTTCATCGTGCGAACTCGAGTTTTCAATCTTCTGTTATTGTTCTGAGTGCCGCATCCACTTTTATCCAAAGTCTTACCGCGAATGAATTCGGAGGTGATCAGACTATTCGTATTATTATTCTTTCTATAACTTCATATTCTGGTCTTATTTTAGCTATTGCGAAATATATGAGATTAGATGAAATGAAAGAATCTGCTCAGAGTCTTAGAGATAGATTCGCCGAACTTCAATCACGGATACGTTATTATATCGATCTTATCAAACCCTGGAAAAATCAAGCACATTATGAAAATCATCCATCAGAAAAAACTAAAAAAAATCAATGGGTGTCTTTAATTGATCAAATTGAAAAAGAATATATAAATATTATTGATACGAAAAAAGAACTTTCAGCTAGTTATGAAAAGATAATTGATTCTGTTATAACGCGTAAATATGAAAAAATTTATGAAAAATTATATCCCGGAGAAAAAAGAGAAGTAGATACAGAATCTGATGAAGAAGATAATACAAGTGATGATGTTTCCGTATCTTCTTCCAATGGAACGATTGGTTGTATTGGTCGAACACCCCGCGAACCCGACTCTCGACGGCGCGCTGATTTCAATGTGTAGAACATACACACCAATGTAATTGTTGTCCACATGTTTCACATACATTGTCTCTATGAGGAGATTTGTAAAATACTTTTTCTTTTTTTATTAATTCTATATCCTCTCCTATATTTCTTTCTTCTTTTAACTTTCTTTCTGAATTATCAATCCTTCGCTGAATGTGATATGCCGTGAGAAAATCCATATTATGTGAATAAATATTCCCTGGATATCCTACTAAATGATACATATATATTACTATTATTTTATATTCAATTTTTAAATAATAATGATCCTATATTACCCATGTATCTCGATCAACTATCTTCTCATAAATAACTAAATTTGACCCTACTTTTCTAATAATCTATCACTATTTCAATGATTCATATCTATGAATTATATCATCCGCGAATAACTAATAAAATACTCGGTCTTGATTATGACTGGACTCTTGTCCATCCTCGTGGGGGAAAAACATTTCCTCGCAATAAAGATGATTGGACATGGATGTTCTCTCATGTCCCAGAGACTCTGAAGAAATATCATGATAACGGATACACAATTATTATTTTCACAAATCAGAGTAAATCCTGGAAATTAGATCAATTACAAGAATCATTATCTACATTAAAGATACCTCTTTATATCGCTTGTGCATTCTCATCCTCACGCAATGATAAAGAACATTATAAACCCAATCCTACAATGTTTCATCAGTTAGTGACTTCTGAATATGATAAACAAGAAAGTTTATTCGTAGGAGACGCCTTGGGAAGACCTTCTGATTTTTCTGATTCAGATAAAGTTTTCGCAGAAAATATTGGGATTCCATATATTTCACCAGAACAATTCTTCTATAAAGAAATCCAATGGATACCTCCCGAGATTCAATTATCTGTAAATAAAGAACTTATTATTATGGTTGGATATCCTGGTTCAGGTAAATCAACAATTGCGAAATATATATGCGATAAAGATGAGAAATATAAACACATTTCAGGTGATATATATAAAACACTTCCTAAAATAAAACAACAAATGAAATTATGTATCACAAAAGATTCCTCGATGATTATAGATGCGACTAATTCTTCTGCTAAAAAACGTAAAGAATATATATCTTTCGTTCAAGATAAAGGTTATGATATTACTTGTATACATCTTGAAACATCTCGCGAAGAATCCTATAAAAGAAATAAATTGCGTTCAGATAAAAAACAAGTTCCTCTGATTGCGTATTCAGTATATACTAAATATTTTGAAACACCGACCCCAGATGAAGGTTTTAGATTATACATTATATAAATATATATAGTATATAGTATATAGTATGAGTGGAACCCGGGATATTACAAATGGGAGGATCGTAGTTGACCAAGATATATTCGCATTTATTATTCTACTGATGGTCCACGATGGATTACATGACTTTGATCAGAATAAATCAGATGATCATTTTAAGAAACTATTAAAAGAACATCCAGGGATTTTAGGAAATTCCGGTGGTGGTGCTGAAACGAGGTCGATGGCGCAACGAAACCTGAAGACTCGAAAGAGTGATGGTAGAGATTATCGCATTGAAAGGGCACGAGAACTTCAAAAAAAAAAAAGGGGAGACCTAATCTCTGCTAAAAGAGGACAGAATCCTGATTATGTCAGTGATTTAATATATCAGAACATTATTGCCCTTCCACCTGCCGATGACTGCTGTTTCGCTATTCCTCGCGACAAGAGCAGTTGTCCAGATGGCTACTGTCCCCAAGATTTTTTTCCTTATATTTTTGAAGATTATGGAACCGTGGAGCTGAAGGACTCGGTGGATATATTAGTCGAATCTGTTGGATATTTTCTTAAGGGAACGCCTCTCACTGATCGTAAAACCTTCTTACGAAGCTTTCTCACCACGTGCGAGGGACTTTATAATGAAATTAAACAAGTTTATCGAGATAATTATCTCCCATTGTATATCACGCATTTAGAACCTGCTGGACCCGACTATGCAAAAATATTCAGTTTCAAAGACATATTATTCTTTATTGGACCGGAATATCCCTATATAGAAAACTACAGAGTCATCTTGAATAATGTTAAAGAATTCATAGATAGTTTAAAAAATCTAATGGATTCTAATGTGCTGGGCGTGGTTGTGCAAGATCAGACTCTTGGAGATTTATACAGCTACTTAAAATTTATAGAAAATGGGAGTATGCTCTACTCCAGTGATCCCCGATCAATTATTCAAAAAATCTCTTACAAAATATTCCATGGAGTCCCATCCACCGAAACCGGTCCTCCCTATGGTGGTGATATATCACTCGCCCTGGATGCCTTGGGAAATATGCTGGATAATCCTAGTGGTGGAGGGAAAAGAAGATTAAATCAGATTGGTGGGAACATTGATTTCATTGAGATAACAAAATTGTTTGAATTAGTGAAATCTATAACTGATGATACACTCAAAAACGCCACAGAAGTATCAAAAACATTAGAGAGTTTCTTTGCGTTAGTCCCATTGGCTCTTGGTCAGCCGTCGTCACCTTTGGCCTATGGACTTCTTTGGCATTCATCTCAACAAGGGATCATTCCCGAAAATTTTAATGTACCCGAAGGCATTAATTTTTTCAGATTATTGAAAAAGGACGACGAAATATATAATCCAGGAGGTGAAGATAATAAACCTGATCATTTACATAATTTATTAGTTCTTAATTATCTATCAGAGGCAGGACAGGTAGGACAGATTCCACCGAATATCTTGGAAAAACTTTATCAGCTTGCTCCTGTTGCTGCTCTTCCCCCCACATCGAGCTACGATCCTGCCGTCGCTGCTGCCAATGTTGCCACCGCGGCGGCTCTTGCCTCCGACCCCGCGGTTCAAGTCGTGATTGGTGAATGTATCGATATATATTGCGATATTTTAAAAGACATCAAAACCCGTTATAGTAAACGTAGAAAATTAATTATTGATCTATATGAAAGAAAAAAAGAAAATCCTGTCCATCTTCTCGGCGATGACATATGGGGTCCTGAACCTATGTGGAAAGTGAATTATCCATTTATTTCACATAATGGTTCACCCAATATTACTTTCAATGATATATGTATTCTTATTTTTTTGGACGACGATGCGCAGCGGCGTGACCGAAACGAGCGGCAAAGAGATGGAAGTATATTTGACGGTTTATTAAGTAATTCAACAGTTTCCAGTGATATGAATAGTTTAATGAGTAAGTTTAAACAGCCAACTGTGGTTCGGGCGGGCAGAAACTATCAAAAAACAGATGTTTTCTACAAAAATTTTAAAGAAGGTTATCAGGTCGAGGTCGAGGACTATGTAGTAAAAGGAAAGGACCTCAATACTTTCATCTTTGAGGTCATGTCCGATTTCTCCAAACCTGGTTCGTATGCTTATATAATTGATGAAATCGATACAATTTTATACTTCTATAGTTCTCTATATGACTTCTTTTCAAGTCAGAAAAAACATTATAATAAAAA
>Ga0075441_10001718_pt1 | contig 10406 bp, 9 predicted proteins | sample CoawatmetaG00DNA_FD_71582 | JGI IMG/M metagenome (GOLD analysis project Ga0075441, IMG submission 71582) | Marine microbial communities from the West Antarctic Peninsula - Coastal water metaG002-DNA | ecosystem: Environmental > Aquatic > Marine > Coastal | place: Atlantic Ocean: West Antarctic...
CAAGGACAGTTGGGCCGGCGCCGGGATCACGACGCGCTCGCGCGGCAGGTGAAGCGCTCGAGAAACGGGATGGCGCTCGGAAGATGCGGAGATCGATGCTGTATGCCGGATCAAGTTGGCGTTTTCGGGTGATCCGGAACGGCGTTTTCGTGAAGGGGACGTTTTCCGCAGGATGTTCGAGCGGGTCGTCGAAGCGTGCATTGCCGCGGGTGGGGAAGGCTTTGCGGTCGACGCGAGCCTGGTCCAGGCAGATGCCAACAAGCAGCGCTCGATTGCGGTGCAGGACTGGCGCGCAGAGACCGTGATCCGTCTTGCCGCGCAGTGAAGGAGTCTCTGGCGACCTCGATGATACGGCATGGGGCGCCCAGCGACGTCGCCATCCGACCCGGCGGCTCAGTGGACCGCCAATTAGCTTAGCCGGTTGCAACAGCTCGATGAATGCCGCATAAGTTATTGATACTATTCGCATAACATAGATTATGGAATATATTCCTAGATGGATTCGAGCGGTTTCGGCATGTCTTCGAACACCTGATAGCCAGCATGAAAATTCTGAATCATTGGCCCTGATCGATTCAATAAATTAATTGGACGGCCGTTTCGGCAGCTGCGATTCTGGTGCATGTCCGAACTCACGGTGCAATACCTCGTACTCGAACGCCGCAATCCGGCTCGTAACATGGCGCGGTTCTATGTGCTCACGATCGAGCCGACACTCTTTGGCGATACTGCATTGGTGCGCGAATGGGGGCGTCTCGGCCAGCGCGGCCGGCGGCGCCTCGATCTTTTCGCTGGACGGGTGCAGGCCACCGAGGCACTCGAGACTTGGCTCGTGCGCAAAGCCCGTCGCGGCTATGTCCGGCAAAATTCCACAGCTTCAGTGAATCATCCCGCCCACCGCGACATCGCCAGACTTGAACGCGACCTTCCATGATGAAGGATATGCGAATCGGTAACTAATTGAACTCATAGCCATATTTTCTACTTCTTAGGTCGAAGGCCTCGCGACCTCCCTCCATGATGGAAGTGATGACGGGCCGAATAGCCGGCGTTTCAATCGCCCCGTCGCAATCGAGCCTAACCCGAGGCGCGTTGACGTTAGGGTTGGAAGACGGCTCCGACGACTTCAAAGCTATCACCTTGTCCGCATCACCGTTGACAACAATGTTTGAGTTATGCGTCGAGAAGATGAGCTGCCGGTTGGATTTTGATTTCCGCAGCAATTCAACAATCCGCATGATGACGCGGTTGTCGAGATCATCCTCCGGCTGGTCAATGATTAGGGTGCCGGCAGACTGCTTAAGCAGAAGTTCCAACAAAGCTGATGCCTGTTGACCAGGTGAGGCCATCTTAAAGTCGATTGCGCGTCCCTCATCGATGTAGGACATGTTGATCGCATCTTTGGGAACAGCAGAAACAATACCGGCTACAACGGCATCGTCCAGGTTCAGATAGATCTTCTTGCGCTGACGATCGGTTAACGTCCGGGCACCTTTGAAAATGACGGACTGTAGAGCCGCGAGAAGGCCATCACTCGCCTCTGGCGGAGAACCGGCCATAATCTTGGCTTCGTACAGCTCGAGAAACGTCTTCCGCAGCGCGGCCCATCCACCGCTATCCTCATCAGCCAACGCGGCTTTCACCCAATCAACACAGCCCTCCTCGACCTGCTGCGTAAAAGACGCTTCGAACAGCTTATGTAGACCAGACAGATATTCCTCTGGCAGATGATCCTTGCGAACGCGGGCCCTTAGGAGGTTGCTCGATTTGTCCGCAACCTTATCCGCTGCTGATTTAAGGATTCCGTGTCGCTGCGCGATAAGTCCGTCCAATTTGGTCACTGCTGCGTATTTCGCGGGATCGTGAGCACGGATTTCACCGCATCATGAGCAACGATTTCAGAGTGTCAATCGGCGTTCAAATTTGACCCCGTATCGGCGTCCAATTTTGACCCCTTTGAGCGACGAGTCTTGACGGTAGCGTTCGCCTCGTCGGAGCTGGCCGGGGTTGCGGAGACGAGGCGAGCGCGGGTTGTGTGATCGTCGTCGCGGCTTTTGAAGCGCCAACTGTCGTTGCCACTCTCGACGATGTCGCAGTGGTGAGTGAGACGGTCGAGCAGCGCGGTGGTCATCTTGGCGTCGCCAAATACGCTAGGCCATTCCCCGAAGGATAGGTTGGTGGTGACGACGATCGAAGTGCGCTCGTAGAGCCGGCTGACGAGGTGGAACAGCAGCTGGCCGCCGGATTGAGCGAACGGCAGGTAGCCGAGTTCGTCGAGGACGATGAAGTCCATTCGGGTCAAATGCTCGGCGATACGACCTTGCCGTCCGTTGCGGGTCTCGATCTCAAGGCGATTGACGAGGTCGACCACGTTGTAGAACCGACCGCGGGCACCGGATCGGATGCAGCTTCTAGCGATGGCGATGGCGAGATGAGTCTTGCCGGTGCCTGTACCGCCGACCAGGACGGCGTTGCGTTGCTGTGCGATGAAGCCGCCGCCGGCGAGATCATTGACCAGCGTCTGGTTGATGGGTGTGCCTTCGAACTGGAAGTCCCCGAGATCCTTGGCAAGCGGCAGTTTGGCGATGGTGAGCTGGTACTTGATCGAGCGGGCCTGCTTCTCGTTGATCTCTGCGTTGAGCAGGTCGCCGACAATGCGCTGGGGTTCGTGCTGGCGCTTGATGGCGGTCGCCATAATCTCGTCGAAGGCGGCCTTCATGCCGTAGAGCTTGAGCTCGCCCATGAGGTCGAACAGTTGAGTACGTTCCATCAGATGGTTCTCCTGAGGTTGTCGTAACGGGCACAGTCGGCGATCGGGGCATGGCGCAATGTCAGCGCCGCCGGGGTGAGGATGTTGGCTGGCGGCGCAGGATCGCGCTGGCGGGCCAGGATGTTGAGCACGACATCGGCGGAATGAACGCCTTGGGCGATCGCCTCGGCGCAGGCCGCCTCGACGGCTGGCAAGCCGTCGGTCAGAACCGCGTTGAGGATGTCGACCATCTGCCGATTGCCATCGTCGGCACTGGCGAGCTTGCGCCGTACACGTTCGATCGCAGCCGGCAGTACCCAGTCCTTGAAGGGAGCGCCGTTGCGCAAGGCGCCGGGTTTGCGAGCCAGCACCGGCACGTAATGCCAGGGATCGTAGACGGTATCGCCCCGGCCAAACGAGCGAGCATGCTCGGCAACGATGCGTCCGTCCTGGCGGATCACAATACGGTCGGCGTAGGCGTGAACCTCGACAGGCCGCCCGACAGCGCTGGCCGTGACCGAGTATTTGTTGTTGTCGAAGCGCACCAGGCAGGTCTTCGAGACCGATGCCGGCACCGCGTGGAATCCGTCGAACCGGCCGGCATAGGGAACGAGCTTCGGTCGTTCGGCTTCGAACACCTCCCAGACCGTCTGCTCGGTCATCTCCGGATGCCGGTGTGCCTTGGCGTAGGCGATGCACTTGTCCAACAGCCACGCGTTCAACTCGTCGAGGGTCTTGAACCGCAGCCGCGGCGTGAAGAAGCGCTCCCGGACAAGCCCAACCTGGTTCTCGACCTGGCCCTTCTCCCAGCCCGAGGCGGGCGTGCAGGCGACCGGGTCGACCAGGTAATGGCTGCACATCTGCATGAAGCGGCGATTGTAGAGACGACCCTTGCCAACGAAGATCGTCTCCACTGCGGTCTTCATGTTGTCGTAGATGCCGCGTACGCAGGTGCCCTTGAACAGAGCGAACGCCCGGTCGTGGGCGTCGAACACCATCTCCTGTGTCTCGCGCGGGTAGCACCGCACAAACAGCATCCGACTGTGGCAGAGCCGGACATGGGCGGCCTTTACGATCACCGTCACGCCATTGAGCAGGACGACTTCATGGCTCCAGTCGAACTGGTAGGCTTCGCCCGGCGCAAAGCTCAGCGGGACGTAGGCTGCAGCCGTCGATTGGCCGCGCTCCTTGCTCCATCGCCTGGCGTAACGCCGCACGGCATCGTAACCGCCGTCATAGCCGCGACCGCGGAGCTCCTCGAAGATTCGGATCAACGTCAACTGCTCGCGAGCCGACTTGCCCGCGTTGCCAGACAACAAGCCTTCGAGTTCTGCCGCCCACCGTCCCAGCTTCGGCCGCGGCTGCACAACACGCTCATACTCGAACGAGGTCTCTCCCGACCTCAGCACCTTCCGGACCGTGTTCCGTGACACCTTCAGGTCACGGGCGATCTCCTTGATCGTCTTGCCCTTGATGAAGTGCTCGCGCCGTATCCGGGCAATTGTCTCCACGATCAGCATCCCCGACCACCTGCTTCATGACAAAGCAGGCAGCGCAACAGACCAACCTGTAGGGGGTCAATTTTGGACGCCGATCCCCCGGCTTAGGGGGTCAATATTGCAGGCCGAATGACACACCAATAAATGCGTTAAAGCCATTGTTGAAGACCACCGCGACGGGCGCAGGGCCTGTGAGGCTACTCTTTACCCGGAGCTCCACGAGATGTTCTGTGGGGAAGATGGGAGATTGAAAGGCAATTCGGGCTTCATCAGCCAACAATGCCTGACGAAATGCCTCAATCGAGTGCTCACCCAGCTTCATCCAGCAATCATGGGCGCCCAATCTGCTCCAGTCGGCTGAACGGTTGTCACCGGTCGCGACGATGGCGCGACGCCTCTTACCCCAATCACTTATCTTGCCCTGGATTTTCTCTAGGGTGACCGGGTCAAGGCCGCTGTAGGCGTGCTCGATATAGACTCCGTCGACCGGAAGGTTTGCAAACCGCGGATGATGGCCCGGCTCATTTAAACTCTTGTGCGAGTCCTCAGTACTGAAGTGAGGGAGCACGATACAAACGTCTTTCAGGTGTTGCTCGCTTTGGACCTTCCCCACGAAGCCCGCAACGGTCTCTCTGGCTGGTAATATCTGGCAGGTCTTTGCCTCTGCTTCCGGCGCCATTAGGATATTGCCCGCTGCAGCCAAGGCAAGCTTCTGGGTCTCGACACTGGCGGAAGGATCGAAAATGGCGATGCACTGAGCGTTATCCGAACACGTGACCTCTATCGCGGGAAACACGCACAAGCTCGACCCTAGTCGAGCAGCGGCGTCCATTACATGGCGTGACAGGCAAATGTCATGATGATCTGAGATTGATACGGCACCAAGCTTGGCTGCATCAGCCGCAGCCACAAAACGCTCTGCCCATTCATTGCGGGCTTTTTCCGCTTCTTCGGTACCGCCTGGCAGATCCGGGGAGCCAGACCACCCCCGATCACGTGGCGTATGGCACTGAAAATCACACTTGTGCCAGGTCGTGCCCGGATGCAGCCCCACCTCGAAAGTCACTATTCCCCCCGCTCTTTCTAGAATTCTCCTCCAGGTTGAACAGTGAAGCAAGAGCTCGATTTAGTAAGAGCTACCCTAAATCATAGGTTTGGTCTCAACACATGGTCGGCTGGGCCGTCCTAAGGAAAGCACAATCACAATCGAGTCGGTTGCCGAGCGAGTTGGCCCGGCATCTTCATTGCTCCGGCGGGCGGTGCCTTTCCGCCGCGAAATGGCAGGCGATTATAAGTGACCGCCCCGCGCGGAAGCAGCGCAACCTCACTGCCCTCCCCCATAAAGCCGCGGAAACCAGCGATCGACCACGCTGGCCGGGAATCCCAGCCGCACGGGGCTGCGGGTGGTCTCCGAGATAAGGTAACCTTGGTTGATGAGTTCGTTGAGCACGGTGCGTGCCTGCCGGGTGGCATAGCCGGTAATATCAGCGGCGTCGCCGCGGGCGAACGTGCCATCGAGAACCGCCATGCGCAAGATAGGCCATGAGCCTTTCGGCAGCCGTTTTGCAGCGGTCTCTTCCCTTGCCCAGATCTCCATGCGTCGCAGCAGCTCGGAAGGCTCCAGCAGGCCTTCCATGAAGTCGATTTGGTCGATACAGGTCGAGAGGAAGTAGCGGCAGAATTCCGTAAGGCCTGCCAAAGTGAGATTGCCACGGCCGTCGAGGTCGCCGTGTCGCGGCTCGTCCGCGGCCTGCAGCATGGTCTTGTAGTTAGCGACGCTGCGCGCCAGGCCACGCGAAACCGACCAGAGTTCGGATCCCACATCCAGTTCGCGCAGCAGTGCGTGCGAGAACAGCCGCGTCACGCGACCGTTCCCGTCCAGGAAGGGGTGGATCCAAGCCAGGCGATGATGGGATGCGGCGACGCCGATGATTTTACGCAGCCTCGAAAGGTTGGACGACGTGTAGCCTTCGGCGAACCGCTTGATGAACGCCGGCAGGTCGGCCGGGTCAGGGGCTATATGGCGGCCGACGCGGACGCGCTCAGAACGAAGCACGCCCGGCGCCATGGTGATCTTGCGGCCGGACCCTGGGTTTTCGACCACCAGCATCTCGGCCGGCAGGCGTTCGCAGAAGTGGCGATGCGTCCAGGTGATGAACGCTTCGGACATGACCGGGCTGGGCCCCTCCCCGCGGTCGATCATCCGCTGCACTTCAATATGCGCGCGCGCCTCGAGCTGGAGGTTGCGGCGTTCCGGCTCTGTTGCGAGTTCGTTGTTCATGGCGCGGTCGATATCGACCGGCAATGTGTTGTGCCCCTCGATGAGGTTGGAGTAGTAACAGTTCATCGAGCGCACCAGGTCGCCCACGGACGCGCGCAGGACTGGATGCAAGCGGGTCGCTAGGCCGCTGGCCTTCGCCACCAAGTCAGTCGCCAGGTCCTCGAGTTCCTTATTATCGTCGGGAAGGAGCGGCTCCATCGCTGCGATCGTGGTCATTTTTGCCGCTTTCATTGCCGGTTATTTGTTAAGCAAAGATAGGGCATTAGGCCCTGACGCGTCATCCTACTTTGCCGCTTTTTTTGCCGCTTCCGCAGGCACTTCAGTAAATACCTTGATCCTGTTTTGTTCTCATCTAGAATAGATTCCTAGCTAGGTCTTCTGCAGCCAGGCTTACGTCCGACACCTCGAACCATGCGGTTTCGGTGGAAAACCGGTGGTCAAGTCGATGTTGGGCGAGCCGTATGTGGACATCCAGCGCCGCGACATCGCAATCGCCCGCAGATGATGTTGAATCTGGCCGCACCAATGAGGGGAATTTATGAGTCTTAAAGCAACCGGCGCCGGCGCTTCGCAGGAGCCCACCCTGCATTGCCCGAACTGCAACCACGAAATCAAACTTACGGAATCGCTGGCCGCGCCGCTCCTCGAGGAAACGCGACAGCGCTTTAACGAGCAACTGGCCGCCAAGGACGCCGAGGTAGCCAGAAGGACCGAAGCCCTGCGCAAGGAGCAGGACGCGGTCACCCGGGCGCGGGAACAGATTGAAGACCAGGTCGCGCAGCGGCTGACGGCCGAGCGCAGCCAGCTGGTGGCGGCCGAGGCCAAGAAAGCCCGCGAAGCGGTCGCGGGCGATCTGCAGGCCAAGGAGGCTGAGGCCGCCGAGCTGCGCAAGAACCTAGAAGCCAACAATGCCAAGCTGGCTGAGGCGCAGCAGGCCCAAGCCGAGTTGATACGCAAGGAGCGCGCGCTTGCCGACGAAAAGCGCGGAATGGAACTCACGATCGAAAAACGTGTCCAGGCCTCGGTTGACGACATCCGCTCCAAAGCCAAGCAGGAATCGGATGAAGCCGCGCGTCTGAAGGTCGCCGAGAAGGACCAGACCATTGAGTCCATGTCGCGTACCATCGAAGAGCTCAGGCGCAAGGCCGAGCAAGGCTCGCAGCAATCCCAGGGCGAGGTTTTTGAGTTGGAGCTCGAGGAGGTCTTGCGCGGCAAGTTTCCGATGGACGCCATCGAACCCGTTGCCAAGGGCGAACTGGGCGCCGACGTCGTTCAGCAGGTCAACGGCTCCATAGGTCAGCCTGCCGGCATGATCCTTTGGGAGTCAAAACGTACCAAAGCCTGGAGTGATGGCTGGCTGGCAAAGCTTCGTGAAGATCAGCGGCGCTGCGGCGCAGACGTCGCCCTTATCATCTCGCACGCACTGCCAAAGCATATCGAGCATTTTGACCTGGTCGACGGCGTATGGGTCGTACACCCGCGTTGCGCGCTGCCTGTGGCGGTCGCGCTGCGTCAGTCCCTGATTGAGCTTTCAAGCGCTCGCACGGTCCAGCAGGGACAGCAAACCAAGATGGAGCAGGTTTACGAATACCTGACAGGCACCCGATTCCGCCAACGGGTTGATGCCGTCGTCGAGAAATTCAACGATATGCGCGAGGACCTCGATAAGGAGCGCAAGTTCATGGGGCGGCAATGGGCCAAGCGAGAGACGCAGATTATCGCCGTCGTTGAGTCCACGGTGGGGATGGTGGGGGATCTGCAGGCGATCGCCGGCAAGGCCATGCCCGAAATCGCAAGCCTCGAGGCGCCCTTACTTGAAGGGCCAGGGGAAGCCGTGGCCTAATGGACTTCAACCCACTCGGCTGGGAAAAGAGGATAACCCCCTTCCCTCCCAGTTGAAGCCGCGCTCGGCCTTTACCTGGAAAATCGCGACGAGCTAAAGCTTTCGCATGAGGCTATCGTCAAGACGATCGAGCAACTTCTGGAGCTTTTTCCCGAATTGCCAGCTCTCCAAGCTCATCCGTAGTGCTGGCCGTAGACGAGCCTAAGATGGACATGAATTCACCCGAGTACAGACTTGCTTCATGCCGCGGCATTCAATGTCGGATCATCGCCGCACTTCAAACGACCTTCTTGAATCCAGGCGGAAGAATAATTGTCGGCTTTCCGAGTGCTTTCACGGGATAAAGCAGGATAATGACGTTGTGCGTGGTGTCGAACGCTTCCGCCACGCACTCGTGGGGATCGCCATTGCGATCTGTCAGAGAAAGCGTCGTGGGACGCGTCATCTTCCTGCCAATCGGCAGGATACGGCCAAGACAATGGTCAGGCGTGATGACGGTGTCAGCAGGTTTACCGAACTGATTGATGAAGGAAGGCGAGGGTTCGATGCGGCGAACGGCAGCCCGCGCGCCGTGCCCCTGAACGAGCTCGATAGGTTCGAGGATATACACGACGCAGGCGCGATGGTGGGTACGGGCGAATTCCCGCGCCGAGGCATAATTGGATGCACCGAATTTTTTCGCTAGAGTGATCGGTGTCTTGATGTCGAACTTACAATCGGCAGCGTATTGCGCGTAGGTGTCGCCCTTGAACAGTGCGAAACGGGCAAAATTATTTGCCTCGCGTTCGAACTGGTCCGAGATTTCAGGATCGAGATGTTGTTCGCTGTCCTGGAAGAACCGGAACATGCGCTTATGCACGGGAAGGTCGTGATGCGCGGTTTCGTGAAGCGTCAGAAGGGTCTTCTTGGATTTCGACTTGATGGCGCTGTCATCAATGTGGATGAGCGTGTCAGCGGAGTCGTAGAGGCCGAACAACTTACCAAGGGCGGATTTAACGACGGTTGCTGTTTCGATTGCCTTGCCCGCAAGGTATTCCATGACGGCGACGGGATCGAACAGGCTGGTTTGCGCGACGCGCACATTTGCGGCAGCGAGAATATCTTCAAGGGGCACGGGGAATCTGTCCCATGCGCCTGCGCGGTCGAGGAGCTGCCTTGCTCGCTCCTCGACCGCGCGAAGATCTTCGGCATCGAGACTGCTGTCGTCAGGTTTTGTCACCCGGCTTTTTCCTCATGCGCATAAATTGGAGGTACTGAAGCATTTCGGTCTCTTCCTCGGCGGACAGGTTGTGCTCGGCGAATGTTGCGATACGTCCGTGCCGTTCGGTGTCGGCGCGTTTCGTGCCGGAGATGTATCCGGCCATATCCATCAGATTCTCGAAGCTGATAGCGTAGAGTTCTGCCAGCGCGTGCAGAATATTCGGCGACGGCTTTTTGATTTTGTTGTTTTCGATCTGGGACAAATACGCGTTTGAGACCTGCTTGTTCGTCGCTTCCTCGACGTCGCGCAGGCTCATGTTCCGGTCAACGCGAATCGATGCGAGATACTGACCGAGTGTCCTTTTCGATGTGTTCCTTTCATCGGTTGGGGCCAGCATGATGGCGTTCTCCTGCAAGTTGTTGTTTCCGTTATGATTCTAGCTCGTTCAACGCCAAGCGTCAAGCGCGCAAAGTAAGTGCTTGATATTCTTAGCGCGCTATGCCATATTGAAACCGTGGAAGGGCGCGGTGCCTGGATACGTCCAATATGGAGAACATAACATGACGGACAACCTGGAAGACAGGAGCGCCGATTCCGGCGTGGAAGAGGTGCTCGACGAGATCATCGATCTCGAAGAATACGCCAAGCTGGGCAAGCGCCCGCCGCTTTCAAAGGGCTACCGCATCCTCGTGAACGGCGACCCGTTCGTGGTGCACGAGCCGAACCCGACCGGTCGCGCCATCCTGACCCTCGCGGGTCTGCTTCCCGCCGAGAACTACACGCTCCGCGTCAAACTTGCGGGCGAGAAACCGCAGAAGGTTGGGCTCGACGAG
>Ga0075441_10001734_pt1 | contig 10360 bp, 8 predicted proteins | sample CoawatmetaG00DNA_FD_71582 | JGI IMG/M metagenome (GOLD analysis project Ga0075441, IMG submission 71582) | Marine microbial communities from the West Antarctic Peninsula - Coastal water metaG002-DNA | ecosystem: Environmental > Aquatic > Marine > Coastal | place: Atlantic Ocean: West Antarctic...
GTCGTTCAACGCTCTCAATGACCTTTACGAAGCGATGGCAGAACTAGAAGCGGCCCTAGCGAGACTCGCTGCCCTTCGTATGAAAAGCCGGCAACGGGAAGCTCTGCGGAAGTTTCACCAGGACTCGGTTCACATGCTACGAGACGGCACCGCCGACGATTATGCTCGTTACAACCACGATTTCCACACCCTGATCTTTGAGGGTGCCCAGTCTAGCCAGTTACAGCAATTAGCAGAAGCCACCCGCACCCGACTGGCACCGTTTCGTCGGGCCCAGTTCCGGATGAGCAACCGGGTCAGCAAATCATGGGAAGAGCATGACGCTATCGTCCGGGCCATTCTGGACGGAGATGCCGATGGTGTCGCCCGCCTGATGCGCCTCCACGTCCAGGCTGTTAGCGCTATGTCAGCGGAGTTCGTGGCGGAGCACCAATCCTTCCTAGAACCCCCGGGAGAATCTACTGTATGAAGGCCGAATCAACCGCAGGCGTGATCTGCACTCCGGATTACAGGGCCAGTGAGGCGGGCATGGAAATACTCCGGGCGGGTGGTACTGCTATTGACGCGGCCATGTGTGCAGGTGCTGTCCTGTCGGTAGTCTACCCTCACATGACAGGCCTAGGTGGTGATGCCCTGTGGCTGCTAAGCGATGGTGCCCAAGTGGACACACTGCTAGGTCTGGGCCATGCGGGCCAGCGATTGCCTGTCAACGGCGTCTTGGCAACACGCGGTCCAGCCTCGGCCGCCACGACCGCCGGTGCCCTCCGGGGCTGGTCCATGGCCTACGACTGGAGCACCCACCGCTGGGGTTCTACCATGACCTGGCCTGATCTGCTGGAGCAGGCTATTGCCTTGGCGCGGAACGGCTATGGCATCTCGAGCAATCAGGCGTTCTGGCAGCAACAACGCAGAGATCTGATTCGAGACCTGCCCGACCTCAAGGCCCTGTGTTGTGACGAGGACGGTGAGTTGCTCGCCGAGAACACGCGGGTTACCCGCCCAGAACTGGCCTCCACGCTGGAGCATCTTGCCCGGGCAGGGATAGAGGATTTCTACGAAGGAGAGTTGGCCACCGCACTGGCGGAGGGCTTTGAAAAGCTCGGCAACGGTCTGACCCGGGACGATCTGAGCTCGACAAAGGCATGGCACAGCGTCCCTCTGAGTATCCGCTACCGCAACGGTACGTTTTACAACTTCCCGCCACCAAGCCAGGGCCTGTATACCCTCAGTGCCCTGAACGCCCTCAACTTTGTTAAGTTGGCGGCGATAGAAAACGGCGGAGCTGATTATTTCCACTATCTGGCGGAGGCGGTTAAAGCCCAACTCAGGCATCGCAACCGCCATCTATGCGATCCTGCAAGTGGAACCCTGAACCTGCAGTGGCTGCTCAGCCGCGAGCGAGCAGCCGCCGACTATGCCGCTATTGATCCACAGGTCGCGGTTCCCTGGCAGGAAACCGGCAAACCGGCAGACACCGCTTGGTTGGCGGCCACCGATGCCAGCGGGCGAACTGCCTGCCTGATGCAGAGCCTGTTCCATGATTTCGGTTCCGGCTGCATGGTAGGCGATACCGGCATCCTCTGGCTCAACCGTGCGGCCGGTTTCACCCCAGGTTCTGCACATGCCAATAGTTGGGCCCCCGGCAAGCTGCCGGCTAATACACTCAACCCCTCCGCCTGGCTCGCAGATGACGGCCGCCAGTTCTATTTCGGAAGCCAGGGCGGCGACGGCCAGCCCCAGACACAAATGGTGCTAGCAACACAACTGATTGATTACCAGAAAGGCATAGATCAGGCGCTGCAGGCACCCCGTTTTCTACAGGGACGAAGCTTCTTCGGCAGCAGCGAAAATCTAAAACTGGAGAAGAGTATCCCGCACGCAGTGGGAGAGGCCCTGACTCGCCGTGGTCACGAGATTGAATGGATACCAGAGCTCAGTCCTTTTACCGGTCTGGCCGGCGCCGTAGCGATACACCCGGACGGACGAAGGGAAGCGATGCATGACCCGCGAGGCGAAGGCACCGCACTAGGCCAGTAACTGAAGCATTTCAATCAATCGATCGTTTTAGACCACAGAAACAAGGAAACAACATGGAAATGATCATCGCCTGCTCCGTACTAGGAATTGTCGCTGGCTTACTGGCCGGCATGCTCGGAATTGGCGGGGGTGTCGTCATAGTACCGGCTTTGATAATCATCCTCTCGGCGCAAGACTTTCCCTCGGAGTTTATCGTTATCACCGCGGTGGCCACCTCCCTATGCACTATCATCTTCACCTCAATCTCCGCCGCGCGCGCTCAAATCAAGCGCCAGGCTGTGGACTGGGCCATTTTCCGGCTGTGGGCACCGACAGTAGTGGCAGGTAGCTTCTTAAGTGGCTTTGTCGCTGCCCGCATACCTGCAATGATACTGGAGATCGGCATTGCCATCTTCTTACTGGTCATCTCCCTCATCATGCTCAGCCGCTGGGTACCAAATCCATCTCGTTCTATGCCCGGAAAGCCCGGCACCAGCGGGCTTGGCCTTTTCAGTGGCGTACTCTCCGGACTCGCCGGCATTGGTGGAGGCAACGTAATGGTGCCATTAATGGTCTTCTTCAACGTTTCCATGCAGCGGGCCGTAGCCACCTCCAGTGCTCTGGGCCTCCCTTTGGCCCTGATGGGTACTCTGGGTTATGTCATCTCGGGCTGGGATTTGCACATAGCACCTTGGTCCGTGGGTTACATTTACCTGCCGGCGGTTGTTTTGATTGCGTTGTTTACGGTGCTGCTGGCTCCCGTAGGTGTAGCACTCAGCCACCGCATCCCCGCACCGACACTGAAACGATGTTTCGGTGGATTGCTTCTGCTGGTGGCAGGGCGGATGTTGTTTGCTGCGTTGTAAGGCTCTGACCTTTCTGCATGCGTTATAAACAAATTCAAATTGGCATAGACGCCGAGGAAAGCAAGATGACGAAACCTGAATTCAACCTGAGCCTGGACTCTTTGAGGCAAGCCTACACCACCGGCACCATCGCCCCGCGGCAAGTCGTCAGATCGCTGCGTCACCGCTGCGACAGTTACCTGGACCAGGCCATCTGGACCCACCGGTTAACCGAGGAGGAGCTTGAGCCCTACCTGCGGCGACTGGAAACACTATCCCCCGCGCGCCTACCCCTGTTTGGCATTCCTTTTGCCATCAAGGACAACATCGACCTAGCCGGCATACCAACAACGGCTGCCTGTCCAGCCTTTACGTATACACCGAAGAAAAGTGCCTTTGTGGTGGAACAACTGATTGCAGCGGGAGCCATACCCCTTGGAAAAACAAACCTGGACCAGTTTGCCACCGGACTTGTTGGGGTACGCTCTCCGGCCCCTTGGGGCGCTTGTCGCAACAGTGTGAACCCAGACTACATCAGCGGAGGCTCATCTTCCGGTTCCGCCGTAGCCGTGGCCCTGGGGCTGGTAAGTTTTTCTCTGGGCACGGATACAGCAGGATCCGGACGCGTTCCAGCAAGCTTTAACAACCTAATCGGCCTAAAGCCCACGCTTGGCCGGTTGAGTGTCAGAGGCGTAGTACCTGCCTGCAAGACCCTCGACTGTATATCAATCTTCGCCCGCAGCAGTGCCGAAGCGAAGACGCTTTTAGAACTGAGCAGCGTAGAAGACAAAGCAGATCCCTGGCAACGGGTTCCTCCAGCTGGCCGCATCCCCTTCAAAACCAATCCTAGAATAGGAGTTCCCGCTCCGGAGCAACTTGACTTCGACGGAGACAAGGAAGCCGCCCAGCTTTTCAAGCGCAGCTTGACGGCTGCCCGTAGCCTAGGTGCCGAGATCGTTGAGATAGACCTGGCTCCTTTTACCGAAGCAGCCCGTCTTTTGTACGAAGGCCCTTGGGTGACCGAGCGCTACCTGGCAACCCAGCCTTTAATCGATGATAAGCCCGAGTCCTTGCTGGCGGTTACACGCGAGATTATAGGTAAAGGGCGGAACACCACTGGCGCTGATGCCTTCCAGGCTCAGTATCGCTTGCGAGAACTCAAACAGGCTGCAGACAGGGTTTTGGCAGAGGTGGACCTAATTCTCACGCCCACTGCGCCACGTATCTACACCTTGTCGGAAATCGCCGCTGAGCCCATTGAACGAAACAACCGCCTGGGCACCTACACCAACTTCATGAACCTATTGGACTACAGTGCAGTAGCGGTACCTGCAGGCCACCGCAGCGACGGCTTGCCCTGGGGGGTGACAATATTCTCCAGGGCGTGGTCGGACGAGGCTCTACTGGGGCTGGCCGGCAAACTGCACGCAGAGGCGACGGATCGAGTTGGCGCGTTGAGCGACCCCGTGCCATCGCCGAATCTCCCCGAAGAGCCCGGCACTATCGATGTGGTCGTCTGCGGCGCGCACCTTTCCGGGCTCCCTCTGAATCATCAACTCATCGATAGAAACGCCAGGCTGATGGAGGCCACCCACACCGCCGCCCGCTACAGATTTTATGCCCTTGCCGGCGAACCGCCGTTCCGCCCCGGGCTCGTCCGCGATATCCGTGAGGGTCAGGGTGCCACTATCGCGGTTGAAATATGGCGGGTGCCAGCAGACCATTTCGGATCCTTTGTTGCAGGCATTCCGGCCCCCCTGGGTATTGGCAAGGTGGAGCTTGCCGATGGCAGATGGGTTTGCGGTTTCATCTGCGAACCTTGGGGAATTGTGGGAGCCAAAGACATTACCGATGTGGGTAGTTGGCGTAACTATATCGAAGCAGTGGGCTAGATCGGCCACCGTAAATCAAACCCCTAAATTAGCTTGAAGCGTTTGCAGACCAATCTAGGTGGAACCAGAGGTGGCGTTAGTCCATTGTTGTTAATTCCCTCAACCTAAAAGCCGCCCCATCGAACACGTGAGTGTCCGCAATCCGGACACTCATTTCCTAACAGTTGCTCCATACTTTCCAAGGAATAAAATCCTTTGACATAGGCCTGAGGTACAGATCAGGCAACGGTCAAATGTCCACTTTTCAGACACCGAATTCTTATCTCCCTTGTGCCAAAACTCGTCGTTAATCGGCCACAATGTTGATATATCGGAGTTTTTTAAAGTACAGGGTTTTGGCGCAACTGATTGAAGAAGGGGAATTTTGGTCGATTAAGGCCGATTGCTATCAGGCAGTGGCGGCGCCCTCCGGAGGCAGAGGTCAGAGGTTCGAATCCTCTCGGGCGCGCCATATTTTTCAAGGGCTTACGTGAAAACGTAGGCCCTTTTTATTTGTCTGTGTCCAAATTGTGTCCATGGTGTGTCCACGGTTTCTAGGACATTTTTTCCGGCTATGGAATTTTGACCTTTGCACTGAAACCGAAAACTCCGTCAACCTCCGGCAAAACCACCACGACCCGCCCATCGACATTCAAAGCCTGACCCTCACCCAGAGAAATCAGCCAGGGCCAGCCCCACCGAGTATGGCCGAACACGGTGAGCCCTTGAAATCCGGTTTCGAGCGACAGCGCTACCCCAGGATCACCCCGTCGATTCGCCCGTTCCGGGTCGGTTGGGCCTTGATGGAGCAGAAGGATCTCAGGGGCTTGATCGGTTACCGATTCCAGTGCGGCCAGAAAATCGTCCTCGGTTCGCCGTTGATTGCGATTCGGATTGCCCACGATACCGCTGACGCCACCGACGTTCAGGTTGCCCAAAACCCTAACCACCCCGCCATCCAGAAGGGTGGTGTTATCTGGAAGCGCTTCGGGATGATCCATCTGGTCGTGGTTCCCCAGGACGCCGACAACTTCGGGCGTGACCTCAGAAAACGCCTGGAACACCTCATCTACCGTTCCAGTACCGCCCCTTTTGTGGCAGTCGGGATAGTCGTACAGGTCGCCGCAAAGAAACACCGCGTCGGGAGCCGGAATGACACCTTCCCGAGACAATGCCGAAAGTGCCTCAGCCACAGGCACGCCGAGCAGCCGATTCTGACTGCCGGCTTCTCGCCCCTGGAGATCAGAGGTCAGCACAAGACTCTTCACATGACTCGGAAGGCCGGTGGCATAGGCTCGATAAAACGGCAGGCGATTATGCAGAGGCACACCGGCAGAGCCGCTGGTGCGGTGCGGCAAGGTGAAAAAGGGGTTCAGGTCGATCCGGGTGATCCTTAGCATGGAAGGCCTCTCGAGCTGGCTCCGTATTTCCTACCGCTCAAGCAAAAAAGGTGACCAAACTGACCGCCCAAAATCTTGGTCGACGGGGGCTGGTCACCCCGCCCGCTTTGCATCAAAGTAGCGTCGAGTTTCCATGAGGTGCTTCATGGAGCCTTGCGCCATAAAGTCCAGGGCTGACGCTCCAAGGTAGGGAGGCTCACTGGTTTCCAGGCGAATCCGACGATTGGCGCGTTCGGCCGTTGGATACATAACCCTCAGGGATTCGTAGATGCCCAGGATGTAGCTGATGCGCTCCAGGGTATCCTGCGAGAGCGTGACGTGTGGCAACGTCTCATACTTGGCCAGCGTGCTCCGGGACACACCGCCGAGCAACTGCATCATCTCTTTCTGGGTGCAGTCCCATTCGCGACAGTACCAAAAAAGCCTTTGAGAGCCACATGCCCTCTAATTTTTTCGTCATCGAGGGCCATTATGTTCGTCCATCCTTGGGCTGCTCTCGATCTTCCACAAAGTCGTCACTGACGCCTTCAGAGTCGAACCACTCGTCCCAAACCGGATCGGTTGGTCGCTCGTAGCCTTTGACTGTCCCCTTTAGGCGTTCCAGAGGTGTAAGCTCCTGAGGGAGCGGCTCGGCCAGCTCGTCAGCATGGGCGGTGTGGGCATCTAGGCCGTCCAGGAGTTCTTTTTCGGTTGGGCGTTTGGTTTTCATGGCACACTCTCCGCAATCACAAGCAGGCCAACTCCGGGGCAGTGGGCTGCAGATAGTATGACTTTACCACCCGAACGAAGCGAGCTACATAACCGCACTCGCCCAATGGGGGCTGCCATTCGTCGGGACCTTCGGCTCCCTTGCTCAGGCTCGCCTCGACAGGCAAAAGACTAACCGAGTCATTGGCGATGGACCGGCGCTTCTGGCCAAGCCATTCTCAGGCTCCACGATCCCAAACCCAGGCCAGCGGCACAACATGTTTTGTGCCCTCAAGGAACAAGCTTTTGGTACACGGTATGGTCGCAAAGTGGACATTCAGGTAGGGTGATTAACGCAAAGCTTTGGGGCGGCTGAAGCGCAGTGTAAGCCGCGTTAGCGGCGACTAGCAAGCCGATGCTATTCTTGACACTCCCACGGGAAAAGCACCCAAGGCCCGGAAGAACCCCCAATGAAGGGGACTCCTTTTGGTCAAATCAGATATTACTTACGAGCTTCTGCCGCCTTTTCTGCGGCATCGAAGTTCGCCTGAATCCGCTGCAACAGGTAATCCCGTGCAGAAATCGGCGGGTACTTCTTCTCCGGGCCCTGAATAATCTGATCCTTATTCGCCTGGCAGAAGAAGGCCATGCTGTAACGGGGGCCCTTGTAGTCGCCCGGCTTGGGCATGCGCACCCGATGCAGGGTGGATTTCAGGCGATCATCACTCCAGCGCATCAGCATGTCACCGATATTGCAGGTAATGCGTTCTTCCTTCGGGGTCACGCTGAACCATTCACGGTCATCTCCTTTGCCCTCGGCGCCCTTGCCCGGGCTGACCTGCAATCCGCCCTGGCCTTCCTGCTGGAAGACCATGGTCAGGCAGTCAAAATCGGTATGCGCTCCCGCACGCCAGATGGACTCGTCAGGGCGACTGCTTTCCGGCAGCGGCAGGTAATGCAACAAGCGAAGGGTGCTCTGGTATTCTTCGCTGCTCCGGTCATGGGCGCGGGTAAAGAAGTCACGCTCGAAGCCGAGTCGGCCCGCAAAGCAGGACAGCACTTTCATGCCCAGTTGCCAGGCCTTGTGCTCAAAATCCAGCATCACGCGGTTGAATTCCGGCACTACCGTCTGGTTCGGCCAGAGGTCGTCCATGTGGGGCAACGTGATCTGGTAGGACTCCTTGTCATCGGCCGTGCCGGTCGATGGCCGTACCTGGGATTTGAATTCCCAACCAGCATTCAGCCCTTTCTTAAGGGGGTAATGCTGCTTGGCGTCCTCAGGTAATGCGAAAAACCGCTCAGACAGACCGAAAGCCTTCTTGATCAGGGCAATGTCGAGGCCATGGTTGGACAGCTGGAAGAAACCCACCTCAGTGGCGGCTTCCCAAAGCTGATCGGTAATTTCTTCCCGGCGCTGATCGAAGTCGGTCAGATCGATCACGGGCACGTCCCGTTCGATCTCCTTACCCATGCCACCAAACGTGGTTTCCAGGTTCAGTTCCTTGAGTGCGTACTTTTCTGCAGTGTTGGTCATATTGCCTCCCGGGCTTTCTTCAATGGGATCATCGGTTTCCGGAGGCAAACAGGGGAGGTGACGGGCAAAAAGGCAGGATCATCATTGCCATCGCCGCCAACCACGCCTGATTGCGCTACGGTCGACGACTGAGCAATGACCCGAAATTACCGGAGGCAATTCCTGACTGCTTCTACTCAGACTCTGAGGCAAGCCTTCAAACAGGCTGTACCTGAAAGTTCAGGAAGCAGCATCCATGCCAGTCAGCCCTGAATCTGGCCTCCATGAAATTCAATAACTTGGGAGTTTTGACCCTGGCCATCCAGAGAGGCCTGGCGCCAATTAAGTGCAAAATGCGACCGAGCGCACCGCCAGAGTGCCAGGAATTCACCCGCTGGGGTCGCAACCCCTCGCTCTGACCAAGCGGTCAGAAAACTGGACAAATTTTTGCATTAGCTATCCCGTTGAATATCACAAAGAGTAGAAGCGGTCAGAGGCGTACCCTGAAAACCGGTACCCCTCGGGACATTGCTCTGAGCCATCATAAGGAGCAAACATTGAACTACCTGATCAAGAACGCCGTCGCCATCGCTTCCAGCGAATCCCCCTACGCCCGTGATCTGCGCATCCGGGACGGTCGCATCGCCGAAATGGGCCGCGACCTCAGCCCAACACCGGAAGACCTGGAAACCATCGTTGATGCCTCCGGCTGCGTGGTATGGCCAGGGCTGGTCAATACCCACCACCACCTTGCCCAGTCCATCATGAAGGGCGTGCCGGAAGGCCTGAACCAGAATCTGGGTGAATGGCTCAGCAGCGTACCCTACCGGTTCTGGCCGAAAGTCACGCCGGAGCTGATGTACCACGCAGCCCGTCTTGGCCTGTATGAGCTGATCCGCTCTGGTACTACAACCTGCGCCGATCACCACTACCTGTATCACAGCACCACCAGCCCGGAACTGGAAGAGGCCGTCTGGCAGGCCGCCGACGAGTTGGGCATCCGCATGGTGTTGTGCCGGGGCAGCGCGACGGAAATCGGTTCTCACGAAGGCATGATCGAACATAACATCGAGCCGGAAACCATCGATCAGATCATCGACCGCCTGGAAACCTCCCGCAAGAAACACCACCAGACCGGCCCCGATGCCGTGAAGCAGCTGGTGGTTGCGCCGACCAGTCTGGTTCATTCCAGTTCACCGGAAGGCCTGAAAGCCCAGGCCCAGTGGGCCCGTGAAAACGGTCTCAAAATGCACTCCCACCTGCTGGAAGTGGACTCCGATGAAATTCAGGCACAGAAAAAATACGGCATGAGCGCCATCGACTACGCCGAGTCCTGCGACTGGCTGGGCTCCGACGTCTGGTATGCCCATCTGGTGCACAGCGACGCCCATGCCATTCAGAGGCTCGCCGCGACCGGCACCGGTATCGCCCACTGCCCCACCTCCAACTGCCGGCTGGGCAGCGGTATTGCTCCGGTGATCGACATGGCAGCCTCTGGCGTGCCCATTTCACTCGCTGTGGACGGCTCCGCATCCGCCGAATCCGGTTCCATGTTGCAGGAACTCAACCTGACGTGGCTGATTCACCGGGCGGTTCATGGTCCCGACGCCACAACCCTGGAGCAGGTTCTGGAGTGGGGTAGTCGCGGTGGTGCCAACCTGCTCGGTCTGGACAACACTGGCAGTCTCGCTGTTGGCAAGTCCGCAGACGTGGTCCTGTATGACATCAACCAGCCTCGCTTCGCCGGGGTCCATGCTCCGCTGATGGCACCACTTATGTGCGGCGAACCGGTTCATGTTCGCGACAGCTTTGTGCAGGGGCGTCAGATTGTTCAGGGTGGCCAGATCAACGGGCTTGATGAAGAGGAACTGACCCGCAACGTTCAGGAAAGCGTCGCCACTCTGCTGGCCAGTGCCTGAATGCAGCGAGTAGGGTGAGGCGTTACCGCCTCATCCCTCTCACAGAACCGTACATACGGGCCACGTATACGGCTCATGCCATTAACTTACCCCGAACTCGGGGACAGTG
>Ga0075441_10001735_pt1 | contig 10360 bp, 12 predicted proteins | sample CoawatmetaG00DNA_FD_71582 | JGI IMG/M metagenome (GOLD analysis project Ga0075441, IMG submission 71582) | Marine microbial communities from the West Antarctic Peninsula - Coastal water metaG002-DNA | ecosystem: Environmental > Aquatic > Marine > Coastal | place: Atlantic Ocean: West Antarctic...
CGGAGGCCCTGAGCCCGGCCGCATAGGCGGTGGTGAGCGCGGCGCGGCTCTTCAGGCTCGACACGGCCTCGAGGAACTGCACCACTTCGTCGGCGCTCAGCACGACCGGTAGCTTGCGGGGTTCTCGCGCATAGGGAATGCGCTCGGGGATGAGCGCCTCGCCGAGCGTAACGCCGTAGAAAAACCGTAGCGCACAGACGATCTGGTTCAGCGCCGGCCATGAGATGCCGGTCGAGACCAGATGCACCTGGAAGGCGCGGACGTCTTCCAGCTCTAACCGGTCAGGCGATCGGCCGAAATAGCGGCTGAACTTCGAAACCGCACTGATGTAGGATCGCTGTGTCGCCGGCGATAAATTGCGGACCGTCATGTCCTCGATCATGCGACGGCGCAAAGGGCTCATCGTGGCCATCTGGGAAACCTCCTGTCTGGGGGGTGGGCTGCAACACCCACATCCTCTCAGGCAGGAGGCCCTTCACGCGACCTCGTCGTTCACGCCGCGTTAGCGGCTTCGTTCAATCCCAAACTCGAATTTGCAAGAAAATCGATGCCGAAGCCCCAATTTCCGGCAAATCCAATTGCCGAAAATCGCCGGATTTCCCTTACCGCTCAGGCAGCTTTCAGAATATTTCACGGTCGACTAGCTAGGCGTTCGCATCGGATGCCTCGGGATCGCCGTGGGTCAGGAAGTCCCACATCCGCTCGGCTATGGCGCCCTCCCAGACAGCGCGCGCCCGTGCCGATTCCTCGGAGAAGACCGGCGCGCTTGCTTCGAGGCCGCTCGCCAGCACGGCCAGCTCTATCCGGGCTGCCTCCTCCAAGTTCCACGCCAGGGTGAGCGCGCGCGCCGGCGTCTCGGCGGCCACCACGGCGCCGTTCACGTTCACGATCACAGCAGGCGCCTTTCCCATAAGCCCGATCACCCCTTCCGCAAGGTTGTCGGAACGCACGAGCCGCGGATCGCCCCAGAACGGCACCTGGGGGTGGAAATAGGATCCGAAGCCGTTCCGCGCCCGCACCGTCCGGCCCATAGCGGCCAGCGCGAGCACGCTGGGCGAAAGAAACCGGCAGACGGCCTGCATCTCGGAACGCCGGCGATATATCTGCTGGTGCAGCCGGACCTCGCTTAGGACTCCCTGCGGCAGCGGCCCGGAGACCGGCACGACCGTACCGGGTTCCCCCGACCGGACCAAGCCCATGGGCCGCGCCGCGCAGACCAGGAAGCGGTCCCCGTCCAACCGCATGGAGCAGTGGCCATAGGCGCCGCTCAGCCCAGCGCGCGCCAGAGCGCGAGCCATGACGCGGACTGTTCTCTGCGTATCCTCTAAGGCGTCCATAGGGCCTCCGCGTTTCCGACACCGGCTTCAGTTCTCGAGGCCGGGCAGCCGCGAGCGCCCGCCCCACATGCACAGGCTGAACGGCTCGAAGCCGAACTGGCGCTCGCGATAGGTTTCCTCGTCGATATGCTTCACGCCGACCGAATATTCGAACACCATGCCGTTGGGGCCTTTGAAATAGAGGAATCGGGCCGATGAGGTCGGGTGCCGCCCGGGACCGAAGACGATCGGCACGTTGTGTTGCAGCAGCAGGCTGTGGGAGCGCATGATATCGTCGGTGCTCTCCACCTGGTGGTTGATGTGCTGAATGCCGGAGCGCGGTGCGGGAATGAGCGCCATCGTGTGATGGATCTCGTTGACGCGCAGGAGCGGCACGTCTCCGATCCGGTCGCTGACGCGCGCGTTGCAGACTTGTGTCCAGAAATGCTCGTCGCGCACCGCGTCCTTACTGAAGATGCCGACGTGGCTGAACCCGGTGATGCCCGCGTCGCGCGAGGGAAAGTGCCTGCGGCCGGCCACTTCGGGACGGACGGCCAGCTCGACCGCGGTGCCGTTCGGATCCTCGAAGACGATGAAGTCGGCGACGTGCCGCGACTCACATTCGGAACGCGTGCCGCGCCAGACCGCATGGCCAAGCCCTTCCAGCGTGGCGCCGGCTGCATCGAGCGCGGCGCTGTCGCGGACCTCAAAGCCGATGACATGGTCGGCCGGGTCGCCGTCATGGTAGTAGAGCGTGTGCGCCCGGTCGTCGGAGCGCAGGTACAGGTCGTTGCGACTCGCGCCCGTCACTTGCAGACCGAGGATCCTGGTGGCGAAGTCGCGGCAGAGTTCCAAGTCGTTCGTGCCGAGCCGCGTGTAGCAGACATCCAGAAGCTCAATCATCTCGGTGTCCTTTCCTGTTCGGGAACGACGTTGTGGTCCGGCCGCATGCCGGCCAGGGCTGCCGCGCACCGCCGCCATTGTTCGGGGAGGCTGCTCACATCGCGCCTCCCGACAGTTCGGGGATCAGCGACTGCGATCCCCAATTGCAGTAGGATTCAGGCGCGTCGCTAAACTGGCGCGGCCGGGTGCCGCGCTGCACCGTCTGCATGCCCAGTCCGTAGCGGAAGGCCACGAGTTCGGGACCCTCGAAGGTGACAAAGACTTCGCCGCTGCATGGCAGCTTGCCCGGGCCGTGCAGGATGCGCACCTGATGGTTGGTGAGGAAATAATAGTTCTGCATGATGTTGTTAAGGTCCTCGACCTCGAACGAGATCTGCAACAGCCCTCCCCTGCCGGAAGGGTGCAGCGAAAGCCGGTGATGGCGGTCGTCGAAGCCGAGATAGATGGAGCGACCGACGAAATCGCGGATCTCGGCGCCGAAAATCTCCGTCCAGATCGCGCAGTCGCGGTCGATGTCGGTGCTGCGCAGGGCGGTGTCGGACAGTCCGAGGATTCCTGCGTCGCGGCTCGGGAAATAGCGCGGTGCCTTGTCCTGGTGGCGGATCACGATCTCGAAGCGGTTGCCGCTGAAGTCGGCAAAAGCGATGCCGGCTTTGAAACGGCGGTGCATGCCGAGCTCAGCCGGCACCTCCTCCACGGTCAGACCCATCGCCGCCAGCCTCTGAGCTGCCTCGGCGAGCTGCCGCTCGCTGCGCACCTCGAGCCCGACGACGGGGTCCGACGTCCGGCCGGACGCGTCGTATTCCAGTGCATAGGCCTTGTCGTCGGAGCGGAACCGCGCAAAGTCTTCGCCCTTCTCGGTGAGTTCGAGGCCGATCATCCCGGTCGCGAAGTCCGAGGCCTTGGCCAGCGCGGCGGTCGGCAGGCGCACATATCTTAGTTGCTCAAGCATTCGCTCGTCCTGTTCAGTCTCGGCCCGCAAGAGTGACGGGCACGTCACTCGCCGGCCGGCCTTCAGGCCGGCTCTGCGAGAAGGAAGTCGAGGACCAGCCGGTTGAAGCGGTCCTTCTTCTCGATCTGGGTCCAGTGGCCGCACTGCCCGAACACGTGCAGCTCCGACCTCTCGATAAGGTCGTGCATGTGCAGACTATTGCTCAGCGGGATCACTTGGTCGTCGCGGCCGTGCACGATCAGGGCCCGGTGCGGTAACGCCCGCACGGCCTCGTCCGGCGTGGCGAGCCGCTCCACGTGGCGCTGGCGCGGCGCCGGGAACATCCGGGAATAGGATTCGTGGTAGCCGGGCCGGATGCTCGCCCTGTAGCGCGCCTCGATGAGATCCTCGTTGATCAGCGCCTGATTGTAGGCGAACCGGTCCATGATCCGGCGCATGTTGTCAACCGACGGCTCGTAGCCCCATACCACGTCGAGGGCGTCGGTCAGCTCGAAGCGGACGCCGGCGGCGCCCATCAGCACGAGGCGGTCGACCCGCTCGGGATAGCGCGCGGCGATCGCCAGCGTCAGTGCGCCGCCGAAGGAGTTGCCGACGAAATGGGCCTTCTCGATGCTGAGCGCGTCCATGAAGCCGACGATGTGGCCGACCCAGAAATCGAGAGTGTAGTCCGCATCGGCCCCGCGCTCGGTATAGCCGAAGCCCGCAGCATCAGGGGCGATCGCGCGGAACTTCCCCGCCAGCACCGGCAGCGTGAAGCGCCAGTTGGCATAGCTGGTCACGCCCGGTCCGGAGCCGTGCAGCAGGATGGCCGGGAAGCCTTCGCCTTCCTCGAGATAGTTTGTCTGAAGTCCCGCGGCGACCACGGACTTGCCGATTTCCGGATCCTGGAAAGCGTTCATTTCCTGCAACCTTCCATTGTGGTGATGCTTAGGCGACCTGCGCCGTGCTGAGATAGGCGCGGATGACGCCCTCGTCCCTGAGCACCGTCTTGGGCGCGCCGCCGCCGATCGAGCGGCTGTAATCGAGCACGTGCACGCGGTTGGCGATGGCGTCGACCATCTGCATGTCGTGTTCGATCCAGATCATCGGGATTCCGAGCCTGTCCTTGATGCCGACGATGAAGTGCGCGAGGTCCTCGCGCTCCTCCTGGGTCAGGCCCGCGGATGGCTCGTCCATGAGGAGGCATTTCGGCTCCGCGGCAAGCGCGCGCGAAGCCGACGGGCTTCTGGAGTCCGAAGGGCATGGCGCCGACCACGGTGTCGCGATGCCGCGCCAGGTCGACGAATTCCAGCGCCCGGTCCACCACCTCGAGGTGCTCCCGTTCCTCGCACCGCACCCGCGGCGAGCGCACCATCTGCGCGAGAGGGCCGATCGTCATCAGGCAATGGCGTGCGGCCAGGAGATTGTCGCGCACCGTGAGGCGGCCGGACAGCTCCGCGTGCTGGAAGGTGCGCGCGACGCCCCGTCGCGCGACCTCGTAGGGACGCAGCCCGACCAGTTCCTCGCGGTTGAACAGGATGCTGCCGCAGGCGTTGGGGCCGATCAGCGCCAGCAGCTCGCCCGCGGAGACGCCGAGCGAGACCTTGTTGAGCACCACCAGGCCGCCGAAACGCAGGGCATGCTCGCGCTCCTTCCTGCGACGGATGGCGCCTTCCAAATAGGTATCGCGGTTGCCGCCGCTGCCCAGGTAGAGCTCTGCACCCGGGGGTTGCTCTTCAGCGCTTCGGCGCTGCCCGACAGCAGTCCCGCGGCGCGCTTGCGCAGGCCAGCAATACGCGGGAAGTAGGTGAAGACGGCCTCCTCGATGCGCTGCAGTTCCACCCGCGGTGCCGACGAGACCACGACGGAGAGGTTCTCCTCGACGGTCAGGTTGGGAAAGACCTTGTCGCGCTCCGGCACCAACCCGATGCCGCGTCGGGTGGTGGCGGGCAGGCGCAGATGGCGCAGCTCCTCGCCGCCGTAGCGGATCGAGCCCGCGGTGATGCGGGCGCTGTCGCCACCCATGAATCCGGGGATGGCACGCAGCGTCGTGCTCTTGCCGACCCCATTGGCGCCGAGCAGCGGCACGACCGTTCCCTTCGGCACGTCGAGGTCGGTGCCGTCCAGGGGGAGGATCGAGCGCTGGTAGACGACCTTGAGACCTTCGACCTTCAAGCCCGGTCATCGCACGCCGCCTTTCTGCCCCCGTCGGTAGCGGCCTGGGTACTGACAGCAAGACGCGCTTCCAGATCCCTACCAGCCCATTCGGCTCGTAGACCAAGAAGAGGATCATGATGACGCCGAAGGCGGCGTAGTTGACGAATGAGGCGGCGCCGATGGCGGCCAGGCCCTCGAACAGCATCGAGTTCGCGCCGATGGCAATCAGCTTCGTATCCTTGAAGGTGGCGAGTTCCTCCTCGGATTCGGTGAGTTGCGCGGTGACATAGTGCCCATCCCAGCCGATCTTCCGCAGCGCGTTGTGCATGCCGACCTCAACCGACCATGGTGCCCAACTAAAGATGACATCCGCGCCGGCCTGCTGAAACTTCGTCGCGTAGGCCGTGTAGTCGACCGTTCCGGGCGGGGCGATCTCGGTGCTAACGGTCGCTATGCCGAAGCCCTTGGCGATGCGCTTGGCCTTCTCGACGCCGGCCCGCGAGATGGGGATACCCATGGCCGCGAAGCCGATCTTGATATCGGTACCGTACTGGTCGCGGATGAAGTCCATCATCGCGATGCTGTCATGGACCGAGGAGAACGCCGTCGAACAGAACAGCAGCGGCGTGGCAGGCGGCATGGTCTCCGTCGGGCAGACCGAACCCGCGAAGAAGGGCACCGGCACGCCGGCTCTCGTCGCTTCGGCGATGATGGGCGACACGCTGGCGCTAACAATCAGCACGGCACCATCCTGGTTGAGGAGGCGCCGCACGTTCGAGGCGGCGCGAGCAGGCTGGCCCTGGTCGTCGAGGATCACGAGCTGGACCTGGCGGCTGCTGATGCCGCCCTTGGCGTTGAGGCTGTCGACATACATCTTCATGCCCTTGGCGTGCCCCGCATAGGTGGGTGCCGGCGGCGGGACCGCTCATGGCGGCGCTCACGCCGATGACGTAGGGGTCCACGGCGAGCGCGATGGACGGGGCGACCGTCATAAACGAAAGTGCGGCAAGTGCGCCAGAATTCTGATTGGTCTCTCTCCCTCATTTTTGCTTGGTACATGTTGGACTGTGCTGACCTGCCGGCGCTCAACGCCGCGCGACGGTGTCGGAACGGCTCAGGAGGCGCCTCCCGCCGCAGGGAGGAGCCCGTCCTTCGGCAGGGTTCCGCCGAGCTCGAGGTGGCCGCGCACCATCTCTTTCCAGAGCGCCGTGATGTGGTCGAACTTCCGCCTGTCGTCGTCGAGGAAGGTGCGGGTGGCGAACCCGCGGAACAGGTTGAATGTCATGAAGACGATATCCTCGGCAATTTCCCGCGGCAGGTAGGCGGACAGGCGGTCGGCCCAGGCCTCCTCGACCGGAAGGCGGTTCTTCCTGGATATCTCCAGAACATCCTTGCGAATGTCGGGCTCGTTCGCCGCCGAAACGACGATGTCGATTACGGCGAGGAAGTGCTCGCCCAGGAAGAACTCCCGGGCGTCCTCGATCAGCGCGTCGAATAGGGCGTCGAATTCCGAGATGTCGCGCCCGCGCGCCAAGCTGGTCCGCACCAGCCGCTCGTAGAGATACTCATAGGCGGAGATGATCAGGTCGCGCTTCTTGGGGAAGTGATGGAGCATCGCGCCCCGCGACACGCCGGCGGCTATGGCGACGGCCTCGGTGCGGAACCCGGCATAGCCGCGCTCGCGCAGCACCTGCAGCGCCGCGTCCATGACCTTGCGGCGCGTGGCGTCGCTGCGTTCCGCCTGCGTCCGGCTGGTCGGCGCGCCAGCCTGCTCGATCCGGGAGGACCGGGCGCCGCGGCGGTCGTCGGTGAGAGTGTCGCTCATGAGTTGTACTCGACGTAGATCGTTCCGTCGGCGATGGTGACGGGGTAGGTCTTGAGGGCAATCTCGCAAGGCATCAGGCCAGGCTCACCGTTGGTAACGTCGAAGGTGCCGAAATGCCAGGAGCACTCGACGAACTTGCCGCAGAGCGTCCCGTCCTCGGACAACGAAGCCTCGCCATGCGTGCACCGATCCTGGGTAGCGTAGAAGGCACCGTCGACGTTGTAGACGGCGATCGTCTCTCCGTTGGGCAGCGTCGCCGCCCGGATTTCGCCGGCCGGGACCTCGTCGACGGAGAAGACCGCCACCCGTTCGATCATGTCCAACCTCACAGCATTGTGCTCCCGCCGTTGACGCTAATGACCTGCCCGGTGACGAAGCTACTCTCGGGCGAGGCGAGATAGGCGACCATGGAGGCCACCTCGGTCATCTCCGCCGCACGGCCGAGAGGAATGATGGAGGTGAACTGCGCCGCTAGGGCGGGATCGCGGGCAGCGATCTCCTCCATCTGAGGCGTGTTGGTCGCGCAGGGCGCCACCGTGTTGACCGTGATCCCGTCGCGGGCGAACTCGCGGGCCAGGCCCGTGCCCATTGCGTGGACGCCGCCCTTGGCGGCATTGTAGGCGGCATGGTCCCATAGACCCGAGCGGACGGAATCAGCCCCAACATTGACCACACGGCCGTATCGCTGCCGCTTCATCACCGGGAGTGCGTGCCAAGTGCACCAGATCGCCGTCCACAGGTTGCGGTCGATCGTCGCCCGCAGCGTCTCTGGCGTATGCTCGAGAAACGGCCGGATAATGCCGCCCCCGGCATTGTTGACCAGGATATCGAGCTTGTCGTAGGTATCGACCGCCAGCCGCACCGCAGCGGCGGCCACATCCTCATGCGACAGGTCGCCGACCACCACCGGCGGCAGGTTGCAACCGTGCCGGTCGGCGATGTCGCGCGCCGCCTGCTCGGCCTCGGTCCTGTCCAGATTGGCCAGCACGACCCTGGCGCCGTCGGCGACGAGGCGGTCGGCGATGACGAGGCCGATGCCGCGTCCGCCGCCTGTGACCAGCGCGATATGTCCTTCAAGTACCTTAGGCAAAACCGATCCACTCCCGTTGCCGCGCCTGCCAGAGCGGCAAGCCGATCTGTTGATGCTCGCTCCGGCTGCGCCGGATCAGAGGATGATGCTGAGGCGCCCCTGCTGGCGCAGCCCGTCTGTGTCCAGGAGGACGCGCTTGCAGCGGATGCGCAACTGCCCCTCCGCTTGCACGAGTTGGTACCGGAGCGTGCCGAAGAACAGGTGCGTCGCGCTGTCCTTCGTCCGGTAGGTGACGAAGGAGCAGCTGATGTCCAGCCTGCCGACGTCCCGGCCTCGCAGACTCACGTTGGCCACGATGTGGCGCGTCTTCGAATGCGGGAACTCTGCATGCGCCGCCCGCTTCATCAGCCTCTTCACGCGCTCGCCCAGCCGGAACCTATCGTCGGCGATGTAGAACAGGTTCTCGTCAGAGGACGCATCCGCAGGTAGATTTGTGGTCGGCACCTCGTAGGTCGCGTCCTCAGTGAAAAGTTGGAGCCATTCGGGCAGGCGCCAAGCGTCGAGGAGCTCGGCCTCGTAGTAGAGGAAGTCCTCCACCTCGGCGCGCGAGACGGCATTACTGGCCAAGCCGATCGTTTCCGCGTTCATCGCTCAAGCCCCCGCCTGCATGCCGGTCATGCGCGCATTCCACTGCTTCCAGAAGGCGCGCATTTGCTCCTCGTCGGTCATCGCCGGGGTAGCCTGGCTCATACCCTTCGAGATGTCGTTCCAGCGCACCTCGCGGCTGTTGAGATAGCCGCGTTGGCAATGCTCAAGTGCTTCGACGTCGTCAGGCGTGGCGAAGCCACCCGGTCCCAGGAACTCGAGGAAGTTGAACAGGCGGAACTTGCGCGCCCATCCTGACTCACCCCGTGGAGCAGCGGCCCAGGCGTTGACCTGCATCTCGCTTTCCGATTTGGGGAAGTAGGTCCGCACAGTCAGCGCCATGATGTCGTTGATGATGAGGTTGGGGAAAATGTGCAGGTTACGGTTCTTGTAGGCGATGCGCTCGGCCCGCTCCTTGCCGTGCCTCGCTTCGAGGCGCGCGAGAATCTCGCCGATCTCCTTCTTGCCGGTCTCACCCCACATCGGAATCCACTGCGCCACCGGCCGGCCCCATGGCGCAGCATACTCGATCACCGCGTGGCCATTGCCGAGATCGCGGCCGTAGCCGGTGAGCGCGACGCTGGTGAGGCCGCCATCGGTGCTCTTGAGGTAGTCCATGTAGGTCGCGTGCGTGCTGGCCGCGTGGTAGCCATCGATGCTGTTCTCGGTCAGAAGCTTCCAGTTGGCGTTGATCGCATATTCCTGCGCCCCGCGCACGATCTCCAGGCCGTCTTCCGCCTGGTCGCAGATCAGATCAAGATATTCCTTGGCGTTGCCGAGATAGGTGTCGAGCGAGACCGCATCATCATCGAAACAGATGAAGTAGAGGTCGCGATAGGACTCCATCCGCTTCACCACGCTGAGACTCGAGCTGGGATCGTCCTTGAAGCCCTCCGGATAGGCCTCCTCGCCGGGCTGGCTGCGCAGCTTGCCGTCAAGGCCGAACACCCAGCCGTGATAGAAGCACTGGAACGACTTGGCGTTGCCCGAGCGCTCACGGCACACCTGCGCGCCGCGATGGGGGCAGGTGTTGTACATCGCCCGCACCACACCCTCGCGGTCCTTGGCGAACAGGATGCTGCGGCCGCCGACCTCACGCATCATGAAGTCGCCCGGCTTGTTGAGCTCGGACCCGTGGCCGACATAGAGCCAGCAGTTGCCGAAGATCCGATCCCGCTCGGCTTGCAGCACCTCGGAATCGATGAAGTTGTTCCGCGCTACCTTGAACGTCTTCTTCTGATCGTCGATGAGGATCAGGGGCTCCTTCACACGGGCATTCATGATCTCTCCTCCCGGTACGGACGCGGCCTTACGCGGCCGCGGCTCTCCTCAGATCGAACCGCACGTCCTCCAAGTCCGCTCTCGGCAAGCTGAGGCGTGCTGCGACAAGCCTCCGCAGGGCGCCCATCTCGCGCGGGTCGTTGACGGTGACGCCGCCGACGGCCTCGCCGCCACGCAGGCTGATCACGCTGAACTTGCCGCTCTCGACCGAGCCGCGGACGACATGCTCCTCTGCAACAGCATCGCCGACGACCTGAAGGTTCACCTTGTAC
>Ga0075441_10001740_pt1 | contig 10349 bp, 9 predicted proteins | sample CoawatmetaG00DNA_FD_71582 | JGI IMG/M metagenome (GOLD analysis project Ga0075441, IMG submission 71582) | Marine microbial communities from the West Antarctic Peninsula - Coastal water metaG002-DNA | ecosystem: Environmental > Aquatic > Marine > Coastal | place: Atlantic Ocean: West Antarctic...
CTTTCTTCCTGTGTCACTCAAAACTTCGATAAAAATAAACTTGTTATAGAGCAAAATACGTCGGATCAGTTGCTTGCAATGACCCGAGTATCTTTGGGTTTAGGCTATTTAAAGATCGGTAATACGAACCAAGCGAAATTTAACTTAGAAAAAGCGAAAAAATTTGCGCCCAATCTTGTTGAAGTCCATATTGCCTTTGCTCATTATTATGAGACCGTTGATGAGACAGCACTTGCGATTAGATCATTTGAAGAAGCATTATCAATTAAGCCAGATGATGCGAATACGTTAAATAATTTTGGTGTGTTTTTATGTCGCCAAGAGCGTTTTGATGAAGCAGAACAGCAATTTTTAAAAGCGATCAAAATTCCAAGTTATTTACTGGTATCACAAAGTTATGAAAACCTTGGTTTGTGCCAATTAAAATCTGGGAATTTTGACAAAGCAGAGCAGTATTTAGCCAAAGCTATTATTCACAGCCCAAATAGTGATTCAGCCTTATTTGAGATGGCGCGTTTGGAATACTCTATGGAGAATTACGAAAAATCTCATGAATACCAGCAAAAATTCGAGAAAGTCACCCGTAGATATTAGCATTAGCAGTAAAAACTAATCAACAATTAGGTAACCTTAAAATGGCTAAAAATTATGCTTCAATGTTAGTTAGTATGTTCCCAGATTCTTGGGAGGCTAGACAATATATATTAAACGGTCTAGCGCGTATTGAAGTAGATGATCTGGCCGAGCGTTATCAAAGGATCAAAGTAAAGAAATTAAATAAAAAGACAAATAAACGCGTTGTAAAACTATCGCCTAATAGTCAATCAAGAAACTCTGTGACCAAGTTAGAGGTAAATAAAGATAGTTTTGTCAAAAAAGTAGTAGTTGTTACCGACAATAACTTAACCAGTGATGACTTAGATACTCCTGCTAGGGCTGTGTCGGCAGTTAAACCTATAAAAGATGAATCTGTTGGCCATTTAACAACAACGACAAGATCGATCCATACGGTTGTAAAAGACGAAAATTTATTTAGCCTTTCTATTAAATATAATATTAAAATGAAAACTTTAAAACGTTGGAATGACTTTAGTGATAACTTGAAAATTCATATTGGTGATGAAATATTTATATCAGAACCTTTGAGGGTAGATGACACCGATGACTAAACATGTAAAAGAGTTACCAGAGCTTTCTGAAGACAAAGTGTTAATAGGACCTGGTCAAATGCTTGCCCAAGCTAGAGAGAAACTAGGCTTGTCGCAACAAAATATTGCTACGAAGTTAAATTTCCGTCTAAGTTTGGTTGAAAATATAGAGATGGACGTTTTCGACCCATGCTTACCTGCAACCTTTAATCGTGGTTATTTATGCACTTTTGCCAAATTGGTTAATATTACCAATGAAGATATCCTCAAGAGTTATGATAATTTAAATGTTGATAAGATTGAGTGTGCTGAATTACATAGTTTTTCAAGAAGTACCCATAAAGAAGCACAAAATAGCTTGATGGTTTGGATTGGCTATTTTATTGTCGCTATTTTAATTGGTTCTACTGTAATGTGGTGGTTTCAAGGTGTTGAGAAAAAAAATATAACAATTAGTACGGTCACTACTGAAATTCCACTGACACAAAAAACTAATGATGCTTTGATTATTGAAAAATCAATTCAAGAGAGTCAGTCTCTAGAGAACGAGGCTGAAAGTGATGATATTCTCTCAGAACCATTAGAAAAAAAGACTAATAACGCTATTGTCCAAGAAGCTGTTAATGAGATAACGAGTCAGCAGGAAACTCTGACAACAGCGACAGCGATATTTACCTTTACAGGAGATTGCTGGGTGAGTATCTATGATGCTACCGGTGACAGAATTGCTTACGGGGTGAAAAAAACGGGTTATGTAATGACAATATCAGGAAAACCTCCTTTTAAAGTTGATATTGGTCGGCCCGCATTAACAAGTATTGAGTTTAATGGTCAGTCTGTGGATATGTCTCAATTTGATAAAGATAATATCGCAAAATTTACCTTACCTATTATTATTGAATAGCAGAGTTGGCTCTAACGTTATATTACATGCTATTTATCATTTGGTTTTTATAAAAGTGTCTTCAATTTTATGTTTAAAGAATCCCCAATAATTCGCCGTATTTCACGCCAAATCATGGTAGGTAATGTCCCTGTTGGTGGCAATGCACCTATTACAGTGCAATCAATGACTAATACTCTGACAACTGATGTTGCGGCAACTGTTGCGCAAATTAGAGCATTAGAAGCTGTTGGTGCTGATATTGTGCGGGTAAGTGTTCCAACAATGGATGCAGCTGAGGCTTTTCGCGAAATTAAAAAGCAAGTTAATGTCCCACTTGTTACTGATATTCATTTTGATTATCGTATTGCATTAAAAGTGGCAGAATATGGAGCCGATTGTTTACGTATTAATCCCGGTAATATTGGCAGAGAAGACCGAGTTCGATCGGTCGTTGAGTGTGCCCGTGATTACAACATTCCAATTCGTATTGGCGTAAATGGTGGTTCATTAGAAAAAGATATTCAAGAAAAATATACTGAACCGACACCAGAGGCATTACTAGAATCTGCCATGCGTCATGTCGATATTTTAGATAGATTGAACTTTGACCAATTTAAAGTCAGTGTCAAAGCCTCCGATGTATTTTTGGCCGTGGGTGCTTATCGCTTATTGGCAAAACAAATTGATAATCCGTTGCATTTAGGTATCACTGAAGCTGGCGGTTTACGTGCCGGCTCAGTCAAATCATCTGTAGGTCTAGGTTTATTACTCTCAGAAGGTATCGGCGATACTTTGCGAGTTTCTTTAGCCGCAGACCCTATAGAAGAAATTAAAGTAGGCTTTGATATTCTAAAATCACTTAAGTTGAGGAGTCGAGGTATTAACCTTATTGCTTGCCCAAGTTGTTCTCGTCAAGAGTTTGATGTTATCGCGACGGTCAATGAATTAGAGCAACGCCTTGAAGATATGATTACACCGATGGATGTTTCTATTATTGGTTGTATAGTTAATGGCCCCGGTGAAGCTATGATTTCTGATTTAGGTTTGACCGGTAGTAATAAGAAAAGTGGTTATTACCTCGATGGAATTCGTCAAAAAGAGCGTTTTGATAACAACAATCTAGTCGATCAATTAGAGCAACGTATTCGTGCTAAAGCCAAAATGTTGGATAGTAAAAACCAAATACAGGTTCAAGAAATTTAACCCTATTTTAATTGTATTCAGACTTTGAAAATCAATTAGTTTAATTTTAGCAAATATCAGCCTATAATGCGCTCTGCACTTTTTTATACTGCATATATTATCAATTTTTAGAAAGTAGAGAGAATGACATCTGTGGCTAAAGTCAACAAGACACTTCAAGCAGTCCGAGGTATGAACGACTGCCTCCCTAGCGAAACAAGTATTTGGCAAATGGTTGAGTCGGTATTGCGCCGCGTAGCCAGTAGTTATGGTTTCGCTGAAATTCGTATGCCAATTGTAGAGCCAACAGCGTTATTTAAACGTTCTATCGGTGAAGTCACTGATATTGTTGAAAAAGAAATGTATACCTTTGATGATCGTAATGGTGATAGTTTAACACTTCGACCTGAAGGTACTGCTAGTTGTATTCGTGCGGCCAATCAACATGGCCTGTTATATAACCAAGAGCAACGTCTTTGGTATATGGGACCGATGTTTAGGCATGAACGTCCACAAAAAGGACGTTATCGTCAATTTCATCAATTTGGTCTAGAAGCCTTTGGTATTGCAACCCCTGATATCGATGCAGAAATTATTATGCTCACCGCACGGCTTTGGCGGGAACTTGGTATTAAAGATGTTGTCACACTAGAGCTTAACTCTTTAGGGTCAAACGAGGAACGAGCGAAATACCGCGATGCTTTAGTTGGCTATTTGAATGAGCATGAAGAACAGCTTGATGAAGATTCTAAGCGGAGAATGCTAACTAATCCTTTACGAGTATTAGACAGTAAAAATCCTTTAGTGCAAGAGGCACTAGTTGATGCGCCCAAATTATCAGATTATTTTGGCGAAGAAACCCAAGAACATTTTACTAGCCTCTGTCATCGACTAGATGCTGCCGGTATTAAGTATGTATTGAATGAGCGCTTAGTTCGTGGTTTAGATTATTATAATCGTACAGTATTTGAATGGGTTACTGATAGCTTAGGTGCTCAAGGTACTATTTGTGCTGGTGGACGTTATGATGGTTTGGTTGAACAACTTGGTGGCAAAGCGACACCAGGTTTTGGATTTGCGTTAGGTATTGAACGTTTAGTGTTAATGTTAACCAGCTTAGAACAAGTCAGTAATATACGTCCTCAAGTTGATGCCTATGTGATTATATTGGGTGAAGAGTCGATGTTAAAAGCAAATGAGCTAACTGAGCAATGGCGTGACCAAGTACCAAATAGCCGAATCCAATGTCACTGTGGTGGTGGCAATATGAAAAAACAAATGAAGCGGGCCGATAAATCTGGCGCTAGCATTGCGTTAATTTTAGGTGAGGACGAGCTTGCCGAAAAAAAGGTAACGGTGAAATTTCTCCGTGGCCAACAAGAACAGCAAAGCTTGGCATTTGATCAAGTGGCAAGTTTATTAACAAGTTTAATTTAAGGGTATATTGTGGAAGTTTATCAAACAGAAGAACAGCAAGTTGATGCAATTAGAAGTTATTGGAAAGAAAATGGTAATTATATTATTGCAGGATTAGTTATTGGTTTAGCCAGCTATGTTGGCTTCAATCTTTATAAAGACAGTATGCTTGCTGAAGAGGTTGCTCGCTCAGATGCTTATCAAGTAGTGGTTAACAAAATTGATAAAGACACATCTGGTTTTCAAGTTGCGGGTGATACTTTTATTGTTGAGAATGCTAAAACATCTTATGCGTCATTAACAGCATTATCATTAGCAAAAGAGACAGCTAGTCATAAAGACTGGACAAAAACAGCAACATATTTGACCGCAGCGATTGAAAACGCTCCTAATGATGGTATTAAAGCCATTGCAACTTTACGTTTGGCTAGAGTTCAAATTCAATTAGCTGAATTTGATAACGCATTAGCAACGTTAACCGCAAAACTTCCAACATCATTTAATGCATCAGTGGAAGAAATCAAAGGAGATGCTTACCTTAAACAAGGTAAAATTGAACAGGCAAGAACAGCTTACCAACAGGCAATCGTCACGGATGGTTTAACTTCTAGCCCGATATTGCAAATGAAATTAGATAACTTAGCTCAAGCCATTAACTTAAATGGCGATGTTAAATAATAATGGTCACTAAGTAAGGTTTTATATGTTGATCTTGAAAAATAGAATGTTAATCATTAAGTCACTAGCTATTTTAGTTTTATCTAGTGGAATAGTTGCTTGTTCATCAACTGATGAAGATCCTCAAGATGTTGTAGCTGAACTAATTGAATTTGAAAGAAAATTCGAACCTAAAGTATTATGGAATGCCAGTGTCGGTAATGGCGTGGAGAATCATTTTTCCCGAATAAAACCAGTCGCTGCCTACAATAAAGTGTTTTCTGCTAGTCGAGAGGGTGATGTTATTGCTTTTGACCAAACTACAGGCAAAGAACTATGGCAAGCAGATCTCAGTGATATTGGCGACAAACGTGGATTTTTTGATAGCTCAAAATCTGCTCAACTTGCTGGTGGTCCGATTACGGGGATGAATAAAGTATTTATTGGCAGTGAAAATGGCGATATCTTTGCTTTAAATGCAGAAACAGGCAATCTTGACTGGCGCGGTAACGTTAAAGGCGAAATTATTAATGCTCCAGCAATTGATTTAGGTATTTTGGTTGTTAATAGCGCCTCTGGTGTATTAAAAGCATTTAATGCCTCTACCGGTGAAGTATTATGGAAAAACCAGCAAGATGTTCCAGCATTAACTTTACGCGGATTAAGTTCGCCTGTTATTGCCTCTGGTGGTGTTTTAATTGGCCAAGCAAATGGTAGCGTGAGTGTCTATCTTTTAGAAAAAGGACAGCAAGGTTGGACATCTGAAATTGGTGAAGCTTCAGGATCTACAGAATTAGAACGTGTTGTTGATATAGACACTTCCCCTGTAGTATTTGGAGATAAAGTTTATTCTGTTTCTTCTCGTGGTAATCTTGCCGCAATTGATTTAAGAAGTGGTAAAGTTTTATGGAAACGCAAATATTCTTCTTATCGACAAATTTCGATTAGCGGTAACAGCATATTTTTTACTACAGATGCGGGGCATATTTATTCTGTTAACCGTAATGATGGTTTAGAGCAGTGGAGTAATTTAACCATGACTAATCGTGGTGTGACTGGCCCTGTTGTTTACGATGATTATATTGTAGTAGGTGATTTTGACGGTTATTTACACTGGCTGAGTCAAGAAACTGGCGAAGTTGTTGCGCGCCATTATCTAGATGGTAGTGGTATTCATAGCTCGCCATCAGTAATTAATGATGTTTTATTCAGTCAAGCACGAAATGGTGATTTAGAGGCAATTCAAATTCCAGAACTGCTTAAAGCTAAGCTATAATTTTATCAACAGAGCTAAACTGATTCAGATCAGTTTTAAAGCTAGAATTATTTACGGCTCCTCTGCAATGTGTAGGTGGAGCCGTTATTTGTTATCTAATCGGTACTATTATTGAATAATAGACACTGGTATTAAAGAAAATTGAGGTTTTTATGCTTCCTGTCGTTGCATTAGTTGGTCGTCCAAATGTTGGTAAATCAACGCTTTTTAATCGTTTAACACGTTCTCGAGACGCACTGGTTGCCGATTATCCCGGTTTAACTCGTGATCGCCAATATGGGCAAGCGGAAGTTGAAGAACACCCATTTATCGTAATCGATACCGGTGGTATACATGGTAATGAGGAGGGTATTGATGCTTTGATGGCCGAGCAATCGTTAATGGCCATTGATGAAGCTGATGCCGTTTTATTTATGGTAGATGCAAGAGCAGGACTAACGTCTGCAGATCAAGGTTTAGCGAGCTATTTAAGAAAACAAAACAAAAAAGTTTTTCTAGTGGCTAATAAAGTTGATGGTATTGATGCTGACAGTGCGGTGGCTGAATTTTATTCATTAGGCATAGAGGGAGATGTGCACAAAATTGCCGCAGCTCATGGTCGTGGTGTTACTCAATTATTGACACTGGCATTAACACCGCACATTGAAGCACTTTCTCGACCCAAAAAAGAAGATAACCTTGAGTTTGAAGATGGTGATGATCAGCCAAGTTCAATTACTGATGAGGAAAGACTTGCTGCTGCACCTGAAGAAAATGATCGAATAAAATTAGCTATCATTGGTAAGCCTAATGTTGGTAAATCAACATTAACAAACCGCATTCTAGGTGAAGACCGGGTGGTAGTTTTTGATTCCCCAGGCACAACCCGTGACAGTGTTTATATTCCCATGGAACACGATGGTCGTGAATATACTTTAATTGATACTGCAGGTATTCGTCGTCGTAAAAATGTAACCGATATTGTTGAAAAATATTCAGTCATTAAAACGTTAAGAGCTATTGAAGATGCTAATGTGTGTTTATTGATTATAGATGCAAGGGAAGGTATCAGCGATCAAGATTTAAGTTTATTAGGTTTTATTTTAGAAGCCGGTCGTTCACTCGTCCTTGCTGTAAATAAGTGGGATGGCTTGGAAGACCATGCTAAAGAGCGGATCAAAACTGAGCTCGATCGCCGTTTAGGTTTTATTGACTTTGCTCGTATTCATTTTATTTCAGCATTACATGGCACAGGTGTAGGTCATTTGTATGAGTCAGTTGAAGAAGCATTTGTTTCTGCAACTAAACGTATCTCAACTTCAATGGTAACAAAAATTTTAGATATGGCGGTATTTGATCACCAGCCGCCAATGAGCAAGGGTCGACGGATTAAACTCAAATACGCTCACGCCGGTGGTTATAACCCTCCTATTATTGTTATACATGGTAACTTAGCTAAAAAATTACCCACCTCATATAAACGTTATTTGATGAATTATTATCGTAAGTCGTTAAAAATTATGGGCACGCCAATTAGAATTGAGTTTAGAGAAACCAGTAATCCATTTGCAGGTAAAAAGAAACTTAATTTTACTGAGAAAAAGAAAATTGCAAGAGCAACTCAGGGCTATAAAAAAGAAGAGTAAACACAGTAAATTTTTTGAAAGAAGGGTGTTAGCAAGTATTTACTTCTAGCGCCCACTTCTCCAAGAGTCATTATTGTCGTTAGCGTAAAGATATAATCTCTGCCATTTGGTTTGGTTATGACTGTTGAACTTTTTTTCAAGCCGGTCAAAAGAATCATTCCGTTTAATACTGACTCCTCCCCCCTGAGCAATATAGCTGAATCCAATTTCCCAATTAGTTAAATCATGTGGGTATGTTTGTCTTCATCATCTTAAAGTAAAACAGCGACTTTAAGGTGATGAAGGTTTGTTGTTGCTTTTGTCAGTAATATCCTACAGACGATATAAATACCATTAAGGTTAATTGTACTCAGCTTTACAAAATTGTTGAGATATGAAGATTAAGATCATCTATATCTATCGATGAATAAAATAAATCAAAAGTCAAAATAGCTAGCAAATATTGGTAATCAATGATCACTTTTTTATTAATTAGTGGCAGTCATTTAGCCGTTAATGATGGTGGAGCTTGCGTTTTAGCTAACGAAAAAACTGTTGATGTTATGATCAAATTTTTTTAAGGATTACAAAATACTGAAGTAAAAGTAGTGAATAACATTCTAAAGCCTGCAGTTACAGTGCAAGATTAGTCTGCTTGGTTATGACTTTTGTGATAACGAGTCCATCACTCATTTGAATCGTTAACTTTTGATTGTCATTCACTTCTTTAATTGATTTTATAATATTACCATTTGCATCTCTTGTGACACTATAACCCCGAGCAATAGTAGCAAGTGGACTTACAATTTGTAACTCACTAATTGTATGGGCAAACAGTTTTCCTCTTTGCTGCTGTGCTTGTTTAATTGTAGCGATAAGTTTAGATGCCAGTTGAGCGACCTTTTCTTTATTTTGTTGTATTTTATTTTGAGGTGACAACAATTGAAGGTGGTTAGCTAATTGTTGAGGTTTAATAGTTAGGGTTTGCAAGTATCGGGTCATTGCTAGTTTTAACCGATTGTCTAATTCATCAGCTTTTTGTTGTTGATTTTGTAATTGTTGAGCGGGATGAACAAGGCTTAGTCGATGACATATATGGTTTAAACTTACTCTATGGGTTAACAATTTTGTCTTGTTTGCGTTAATGAGTCTTTGGTTAAGTATTAGGATGTTTTGTGATAATTCACTACTATCTTGTGAAACTAATTCAGCCGCGGCTGATGGTGTTGCTGCCCGTAAATCAGCAACATAGTCGCTCAACGTGGTATCAATTTCGTGGCCAACAGCGCTAATGATTGGTAATTTACTTTGATAGATACTTCGAACAACTGACTCTTCGTTAAAACTCCATAAGTCTTCTAAAGAACCGCCACCACGACCAACAATTAACACATCACATTCTTTTCTTGTATTGGCGATATTGATTGCTTTTACAATATCGTTTGCCGCTTGTGTGCCTTGGACAAGCGCTGGATAAACGATAACCGCTAAATTAGGATTTCTTCGTCTCAATACGGTCAAAATATCTTTAACAGCTGCACCTGTGGGAGAGGTAACTATACCAATAGTTTGTAAGTGCTTAGGGATTATTTGCTTATGATAGTGAGAAAATAGTCCTTCAGCACTAAGCTTTTGCTTTAATTGTTCAAACTGTTGGCGTAATAGACCTGTGCCAGCATCTTCCATTTGTTCAATAATTAATTGAAAGTCACCTCTAGGTTCATATAAAGAAACTTTTGCTCTTACTAGAACTTGCTGGCCATTACGAGGTGATAATCTGACATTTTTGTTTGCGCCTTTAAACATTGCGCATCTGACCTGAGATTTGCTGTCTTTAAGTGATAAATACCAATGGCCAGAACTAGCGCCAACAAAGTTCGAGATTTCGCCACATAACCAAACGCGACTTAGTTCACTCTCTAGTATAAAGCGGACTTTTTTAGTAAGTTCACTGACTTGTAAAATATGTTGTTGGCTCATAAATATAAAAATAACATTTAAAATTATTAGCTATTATTTAATGATTTTATCTTGGATACAATGCATTTTAACGTTAATCATTAAATTAAGAGCTTTTTAAGGGGATTAACGCAAAAATAGGTTGTCCTAAAACAATAAAACGGTTAAAATTCTGTCGCAATATATACTCTACTCCTTAACCGAATCTTTAACTAAGGTGC
>Ga0075441_10001741_pt1 | contig 10344 bp, 12 predicted proteins | sample CoawatmetaG00DNA_FD_71582 | JGI IMG/M metagenome (GOLD analysis project Ga0075441, IMG submission 71582) | Marine microbial communities from the West Antarctic Peninsula - Coastal water metaG002-DNA | ecosystem: Environmental > Aquatic > Marine > Coastal | place: Atlantic Ocean: West Antarctic...
GAAAGGGTATGCTTTAAAGAGAAAGACAGAAATATATCAGTACCAAATACAATATCGAAAGGCACTTTATAACATTAAGAAGCACTCTGATATAAGCAGACCATTTTTAGTAAGAAAACTAGCTGCAATGAGGAGTAGACATGACTCTGTAACAGTAACAACAGAAGAACTACTGGAATTGATACCAAAGAATTTAACGTGTCCTGTATTTGGAATTAAGTTTAAATTCGGTACGCATCATAACTGGTCCGATAGACAAAAGGGTATGTCTGTAGATAGAATAGATAATAGTAAAGGCTATCATAAAGATAACGTGGTAATTATTTCTTTTAAAGCTAATATGATGAAAAGTTCAGCCACACTTAAGGAGCTATACCAAGTTGCAGATTTTTATTATAAACTAGAAAAAAGGAGTGCTTAGTATGAAAGAGAGATATGTAGCAGCAGGTTTAGAGTACATATCAGATGGTGTACATTTGTACCTATCCTTGCACGATGGTTTTAAAACTAAGTTACAAGCTGAAAGAATAGTAGATCGTCTATACGATGATGATCAAATTCTAGAATGTAAAATATTTAGTGTATCTGAACTACAAGAAGGATGTGAGGATGGTGACACAATAAAATCTGAGGATATAGTATATGGTAGTGTAATCTAGTGCTTGAATATCTCACAGGCTTAGACATCACTGATGGTAGTTCTGTACGTATGGATTGTCCTGAATGCAAAGGTCGTAATACCTTTACTGTGTCTAATGTGAGTGGGCAGCTACTGTGGAACTGCTACAAGGCAGGGTGTAGCATTAGCGGTGCTAATAAGGTTGGCATGTCTGCTAATGCCATACATGATAGGCTAAACAGAATAGTATCTGTAAAAGCTAATGACTTTGAATTGCCTATGTACATTGTGCCAGTACCTGATGCAAGCCCAGCACACAGATGGGTACGGCAATGGGGATTAGATATAACTAAGAATAATCTTAAGTATGATATACGAGAACATCGTATCGTGTTTCCTGTTGTTCATAAGGGCATTGCAGTGGACGCTACAGGCAGAGCACTAGGCAAGCGACTACCTAAATGGAAGAGGTATGGTAATTGTAGGTTGCCATATGTTCATGGATGTGGTAAGGTAGCAGTTGTTGTAGAGGACTGCATTAGTGCCGCAGTTGTTGGAGAGGATCGATATACAGGCGTTGCGTTAATGGGAACCTCAATGTCCAACGAACAAAAGCAATACCTAGCGCAGTTCTCTACAGCTATAATTGCGCTAGACCCAGACGCACTACAGAAAACACTAACCATAGCAAAGGAGTTACGCAGTGCAGTAGACAATGTAAAAGTCCTACGTATACAGGACGATTTAAAATACAGAAACACGAAAGATATGGACGCTCTTAATGAACTATGAAAGGATGAGCTATGGAACTTTCACTTATCAGAAGCCTTATGGAGAAACAATTCTACGAGGAACATCGGGGTTCACGTTGCCCTATGAAATTATTTAGTAAAGACATACAAAAAGTTAAGCAAATTATAGATAAAGCTATGGAAGATTATAATCGCAGTGTCTCACCAGATGAAGTTGAGGCACTTTTTTTATCGGACAATCCATCACTGACTACAGCACAGAAGCAAGCATACTCTGCTTTGTTTGGTCAGATTAAACAACAACAGCCTATGGGTAAGGACATAGCACAAGAAGTATTATCTAAGTTATTCCAACAGGTAATTGGTGAAGAGGTTGCTAACTTAGGTTTTGATTTTGTCAATGGTACATTAAAAAGTTTACAGCCATTAAGAAGTTTACTTGAGGTACATGGTGATAACTTTATACCTAAGTTACAAGTTCAATGGGAAGATATGGACATGGACAGGATACTTGAAGAGGGTGATCTACAAAGCAAGTGGACATTCAATATACCTAGCCTAGCACGTAAGGTTCAGGGCGTTAATGCCGGTCAGCTTATCGAGATAGGTGCTCGATCTAATACAGGTAAAACTAGCTTCCATGCCAGCTTAGTGATGGGGCCAAATGGTTTTGCCGATCAGGGTGCAAAAGTAATTGTACTTTGTAATGAGGAGACACCAACACGAGTAGGTCATAGGTATATGACATGTGCAGTAGGTACTGACTCAGAAGGCATACGTAAGAATAAAGCTGTACACTTAGCTAAATATAAATCTAAGTTGCATAACATTAAGTTTAAAGATAGTACTGAGAAAGACATGGCATGGGTTGAGTCAGTATGTAAGTATTACAAACCTGATATAGTTATGTTAGATATGGGTGATAAGTTTACGTCCACTGCTAACTCCGCAAGCATCCATGAAGTACTAAAGCAAAATGTTATGTACGCTAGACAGATAGCTAAACAACAAGAGTGTGCTGTATTTTATATGTCTCAACTATCTGCTGAAGCTGAAGGTAGAACAGTACTTAATCAATCTATGATGGAGGGTTCTAAGACAGGCAAGGCGGCAGAGGCCGACCTCATGCTACTCATTGCAAGGAATCCACCTACAGATAATCAAACAGAAGAGGATAGACAAAGACATATTAATGTTGCAAAGAATAAGTTGACAGGCTGGCATGGTATGGTAACTTGTGACTTTGATTATAAGACTGCGTTGTTTTCAGCATAAGGAGAAACACTATGGTAAATTTATTTACACCACCAAAAGATGCAGAAGATCATGTATTCTTTCCCTTCGGCCCAGTGATGGGATATAAAAAACTAAGTCTTGCATTTGTCGAGAAGATGAATAGTTTTTATGACACAAAAGCAGGAGAATTGAATGACTACTCTGCTAATTTGGTTGGTAAAGTAAAACAAGAATTACAATTTAACGATCCAATGAGAGACTTGTTTGTTGAGGAAGTGAAAAACTTTATAGGTAAGTACAATCAAACAGCTACTATACGTAACTCGTATGGTCATAGTAGATTAAACACAGAAAAGTTTGACTATAGTTTACAATTTATATCTGGTTGGTTAGTCAGGCAGTTTAATACAGAGTATAATCCAGTACATCTACATACTAATTGTCGTATGTCCTGTGTTGGTTATCTTAAATTGCCAGAAGGTATTGAGAAAGAATGGGAAGAGGATTACAAAGATCACCACCCTTCTCATGGGCACATACAATTTGTTAATGGCAGTGCCGGTAACTACAGTGCTACAAACTTTATGGTTAAGCCACAGGTAGGAGACTTCTATGTATTTCCTAGTGACTTATTCCATTGTGTGTATCCTTTTTATACGGAAGGTGAACGTAGATCTTTCAGTGCAAACTTTAACTTTATCGAAATAGCAAAGAGGAATGTGCAAGATGAAGCTAACACTTGATGTAGAGAACACAGTACTTAAACGTGAGGGTAAGTTACAACTAGATCCCTTCGAGCCTACTAACTCTTTAGTTATGGTTGGTATGCTCGATGATCATGGTAATGAAAGCATTGTCACGTTTGATCACAGTGAAGTAGAGCCTACCTCTGATGGGCATACTATTGTGCAAAGCAAGTTGAATGAAGCTACAGTACTGATTGGTCACAATATAGGCCATGACTTAGTGTGGTTGTGGGAGTCAGGCTTTGAATACAATGGCCCTGTGTTTGACACAATGCTGATGGAGTATTTGATACAGCGTGGTATCAAGCAACCATTATCACTAGAGGCATGTGCAGAACGATACGAGCTAGACACTAAGAAGCAGGATACACTCAAGGCTTATCTCAAGCAGGGCGTATCGGTACGTGACATACCACACGCTGAGTTGTCTGAGTATCTTAGTGCTGACTTACATGCAACACAGCAACTGTCACACGAGTTACGTGTCAGGCTTACTAGCAGTGACTCTGCCGGTATGTACAATGTATCATATCTTACTAACCAAATGGTTATAGCGTTGTCTAAGATATACATGAGAGGTTTTAAAGTAGACGTTACTGCATTAGAAGCAGTTCGTATAGAGTTTGAGGAAGAAAGAAAGGAGGTACTAGCATACTTAGAAACTAAAGTACGAGATCTTATGGGCGATGTTCCTTTAAATCTCAGTAGTCCAGAGCAATTGTCTACACTAATATACAGTCGTAAGCCTGTAAGTAAATCTTCATGGGTCAACAAGTATGATCCGTATATGTCAAGGTCTGCATTCAAGATGCTGATTCGTGAAGAAACTAATGTAGTATATAAGTCTTACGTAAAGAGATGTGAGGACTGCTATGGTTCTGGCAAAATTAGAAAGGAGAAAAAGAATGGCACACCCTACACTAACATGTCGAAATGTGTCTCGTGCAGTAGCAATGGCTATCACGTTATTGCTACTGATGTTATTGGTGGTCTAAAGTTTAATGCACCTGACGCTAAGTGGGCTACAGCTAATGGCTTCTCAACTAACAGAAAGAACTTAGCTATACTAGCTAATGCCGCTAGAGGAAAGGGGCTGGTTGACTCACTAGAATTTCTTGAGAAGGTACAGAGGTTATCTGCATTAGATACTTACCTATCATCTTTCATTGGTGGCATAGCTAACAATGTAAAACCGGATGGTAAGTTACATGTACGTTTAAACCAACACATGACCTCGACAGGTAGACTTAGTGGCAAAGAACCTAACATGCAGAACATGCCACGTGGAGGTACGTTTCCAGTGAAGCGTGTGTTTATATCAAGGTTCAGTGGAGGTAAGATACTTGAAGCTGACTTTGCCCAACTAGAGTTTCGTGTAGCTGCTTATCTTTCACAGGATGCAGTTGCAATCAAAGAAGTTACAGAAGGCTTCGATGTACATGCATACACTGCTAGTATTATTACTAAGGCTGGACAGGTTACGTCTAGACAAGATGCCAAAGCGCATACATTTGCTCCTTTGTATGGGGCTAGTGGATATGGCAGATCTAAAGCAGAAGCTGCCTACTACACCCACTTCAATGAGAAGTATACAGGTATTGCAAAGTGGCACGATACTCTTGCCAAAGAAGCACTTAACACAGGCAAGATAACTACACCATCTGGCAGAGAGTTTTCTTTTCCAGATGTACAGCGGAATGCACGAGGTAGGATCAGTTACTTTACACAGATCAAAAACTATCCCGTGCAATCGTTTGCTACAGCAGATATAGTACCTGTAGCATTACTATGGATCGACACACTACTTAAGGATACTAAGTCTTGTGTAGTCAATACAGTGCATGACAGTATTGTTATTGATGTGCATCCTGAAGAAGAAGGTCAAGTACTACGAGCTATCAAAGACATCAACTATAATTTAGATGGGTACATCAAGGAAGGATTAGGTGTTACTATTAATGTACCTTTATTGTTAGAATCTAAGATAGGTAATAATTGGCTTGACATTAAGGACGTGGCGTAGTATAACTATGCTCTTTTGAAAACTATGTGAGGAGAACACACATGACACTAACAACAGTAGATACAAACAACTATGACGAGATGGCTAAAGCAATGGGTATATCAGCAGAGGCTTCTAGTAAGAGTAAACAATCCAGTAACTTAGCTCGTCTAAGAATTGCACACACAGCTATCATGGGAGAGACTGAACTAAAAGGTAAGAAAGTAAATATGGAAGTGGTGTCGGGTGGGCACTTTAAATTAGAGATACCAGATGGTAGAACAATCTATTCCCCACAGATTAAGATACGTACTTTCTTACAGCGTTTTATGTACAAGAGATTTATAAAGGGATCAGGCAACTTGCCTAACCGTTTTGTGAAAACAATAATGGGAGATTCACTATATGTAGATCTTAAAGATAATGATGGTGGGTTTAACTGCGGTAAGCCTAGTGGGTGGATAAAAGACTTTAAGGCTCTGCCGACTACACAGCAAGATCTAATCAGACAAATCAAACGTACTCGTGTTGTGTTTGGTTTAGTGGATCTAGTTAACCCTATAGATTCTTCTGGGGCAGAAACTAAGGCAGACTCTACTGCTTTTATCTGGGAGATTGATAACCGCGATGCCTTTAAGATCTTAGGTGATACGTATAATAACTTTAATAAACAAAGGTTGTTACCTATTGCACATGAGATTACTGTTGGCACAGAAGAGAAACCATTACCAAATGGTAGTAGCTTCTACATACCAGAAGTATCTGCTGATATGACTAACGCTATTCCTATATCATCAGGTGATCAAACTACCTTCACTGACTTTATGGAGTGGGTTGATAGTTACAATGAGTACATTGCTACTGCATGGAATGACAAATCTAAACGTAACATGTCATCGGATGATGCATCACTAGTAGATGAGTTCCTTGACATTGACGATGCAGCAGTAGCGTAATGAATCATCCTGCTGAACTGGCACTAGCGCAGTATATGACTGATGCAGCTAATGGTAAAGCTGTGTTGTCCAAAGCTACAATAGAACGTATTGGACAGGACGTTGTAGATGCACTAGGTCGCCAGTTTGGTGGGGGTAACAAGCGTGGTGATTTTGGCTTGAGGATGTCTAACATAGGCAGACCCTCTTGCCAACTGTGGTTTCAAAAGAACCAGCCTGAAAAAGCGTTACCCTTTCCCAGTACATTTGTAATGAACATGATGTTAGGAGATATAGTTGAGGCAATATTTAAGGGCTTACTTACTGAAGCAGAAGTAGAGTACGGAGATGCAGACACGGTTGTATTAGACTTACCAGAACGAGACACAAAAATCAAAGGCACATATGACATAACTATTAATGGTGCTGTTGATGATATTAAGTCTGCATCTGATTGGTCATACAGAAATAAATTTAAAGATTATGCTACATTAAAATCGCATGACTCTTTTGGTTACGTAGCTCAGTTAGCTGGATATGCTAAAGCGTCAGGTCTTAAGGCAGGAGGTTGGTGGGTAGTTAATAAAGCCAATGGAAGTTTTAAATATGTACCTGCTACTGGCCTTGACATGATGGAAGAAATGTATCATATTAATAAGACAGTAAAGACTGTACAAGAAAATAAATTTAAGCGTTGCTTTGACGCTGTAGACGAAACTTTTAATGGTAAGCTAACAGGAAATAAAATACTTGATACTGAATGTGGCTGGTGTTCTTTCCGCAAAACCTGTTGGCCTGAGATGAAAGAACTACCAGCATTAAAGTCACGAGCAAAAGAACCTAAGATAGTTTCTTACGTGCATATAGAAGAGGAGAGTACAATATGAGTGAGTTCCCCGAAGACAGCTACCTTGATGCTAACCCCGACGTTAAGACTGCGGTAGGTAAAGGACAATTTAAGAATGGTAGACACCATTGGGACATGTACGGAAAGGATGAAAACAGAGAAGGACTTAACGCAACAGATAAAGAGTTCTGGTCTAACCCTCATTATGGGAGGGGTAAAGAATAAAGCATGATGAATTACTCAAGATTCGCTCATGCAAGGAAGTATGGGTACAGGTCAGGCTTAGAAAAGAAACTTTCTGATGCTCTTACTGCTCTTAAGGTTGAGTTCTCCTATGAGAGCTTAAAGATAGAGTGGGAAGACTTAGCTTACCGTACCTATACCCCTGACTTTATTCTCAGCAATGGTATAATAATTGAGTCTAAAGGAATGTTTACTACATCTGATAGACGTAAGCATCTTATGATACATAAACAACATCCTAAGTTAGATATACGATTTATATTTGAAAACAGTAGGCGTAAGTTAAGTAAGGGAGCTAAGAGTAGCTATGGAGAATGGTGTTACAAGCATGGTTTCTTATATGATACTAGAGTAGTACCGGAAGAGTGGCTAAAAGAAAAAGGAAAAAACAAGCATGGTAAGTTTATAACATTTAAAGGAACTAAAAGGAGGCAGGCATGACCAATATTTTCGATGATGATTTTCAATCTAATGATTTTGTTATAAGATTGCGACCACGTATGCTAGAAGGGAAATGGGATGGAGATGTTGATATAGGTATTATGTGGGATGGCACACACAAATTAACACATGATGATTTTCACAAGTTAATGCACCTAACTAAAATGGTTTGTGCTTCTGTACCTATAATGGAGTACGATGAAGATCTAAGAAATGATATTAATAACTATGTATTGGATACGGAAAATGATATGCAACCAATGTCAACAAATAAGACAACAGAAAAAGTAACAGCACAGGTAACAGAAGTCGATGGTAATGTAATTAAATTATCATTTAATACTAGTACGAAAGGAACAGCATGATGACAACACTTACACTAGGCAATGAAACAATTAGTATTATTGACGATGTAGTAGAAGATGGAAGCAAACTTTTTACTGACATGGTAAACAGTCCACCACACTACAACAAGAGTGGTATAGAATGTATTGACGCAATACGTGCAGCTACTGACGTAGGATACAAGTACTACCTACAGGGTACAGTAATAAAATACCTATGGAGATATGAGTATAAAAATAAACCCATTGAAGATCTTAAGAAAGCAAGATGGTATCTTAATAAATTAATTGACGCTACGCAAAAAAACGAGCACCATGATCTAGCGGAATCGTTTACATGAAATTAAAAGTATTAATGGTATTAGATGTCAACATGGAAGAGTATCCTATTCCGTCTGATGGTGATGTCATGCCTGAAATAGAAGATGCTCTACGAGAATACTTACACGACGTAAGTGGTGTAGCAGTGTCGTCATTAAAAATGGATATGGAGAGATAGATATGCACACAAATAACTATTTAAGTTCTGACTATCAAAACTTTATTGCACTATCACGTTATGCTAGATGGAAGGAAGATGATCAAAGGCGTGAAGGTTGGCTTGAGACAGTTGAAAGATACTTCAATTACCTTGAGAACTATGTAAAAGATAAGTATGGTTACGTGATGCCAGATGATACCCATAAGAAACTAACAGATGCAGTACAGGACTTAAATGTTATGCCTAGTATGAGAGCTTTGATGACTGCTGGTGCACCATTAGATATATGCCATGTGCCTAGCTACAACTGTTCATACATGACAGTAGATACACCAAGAGTATTTGATGAGTGCATGTATATACTTATGTGTGGTACAGGTGTTGGCTTCTCTGTTGAGAAACAGTACACAGATAAGCTACCTGTAGTTAATGAAGAACTACATCATTCAGATACAGTAATTAAAGTAGGAGACTCTCGTGTTGGATGGGCTAAATCTCTTAAGGAACTACTAGCTATGTTATATGCTGGTCAGATACCTACATGGGATGTCAGTGAGGTACGTCCTTCTGGTGCTAGATTAAAAGTGTTTGGTGGTAGGGCATCTGGTCCTGCACCACTAGAAGATCTGTTTAACTTCTGCATTGAGAAGTTTAAAGGTGCAGTAGGACGTAGGCTAACACCATTAGAATGCCATGACATCATGTGTAAGATAGGTGAGGTGGTGGTAGTAGGTGGTGTAAGACGTAGTGCATTGATCAGCCTGTCAGATATTGATGATGACCAGATGCGTCATGCTAAGTCGGGAGATTGGTGGAACAATGAAGGACAAAGAGCACTAGCTAATAACAGTGTAGCCTATGGCACTAAGCCTGATATGGGAACATTTATGCGAGAGTGGACGGCATTGTACGAAAGTCAGTCAGGTGAACGTGGTATCTTCAACAGGCAGTCAGCAGTTAAACAGGTTAAAAAAACAGGCAGAAGACAATATTTAAAAAGTTGGACAAATGAACCATATCTGTTTGGTTGTAACCCATGCTCTGAGATTATACTAAGACCATTTCAGTTCTGTAACCTATCGGAAGTAGTCGCACGTAATACAGATACACTTAAGACACTTAAAGAGAAAGTAAAGTTAGCTACTATATTAGGTACATTACAATCTACATTAACTGATTTTAAATACTTACGTAAGATATGGAGAATAAACACAGAGGAAGAAAGACTACTGGGCGTATCTCTTACAGGTATCATGGACTGCCCATTGCTGAATGGTACACAACAGAGTCTTAGTCTTCCTAAAGTATTAGAGGAACTAAAGAAAGTAGCTGTAGATACCAACAAAAAGATAGCAAAGGCAATAGGCATTAACATGTCAGTAGCTATTACCTGTGTTAAGCCATCAGGTACTGTGTCACAGTTAGTAGACAGTGCCAGTGGCATTCATGCAAGGCATAGCCCATACTACATCAGGACAGTACGTGCTGATAACAAAGATCCTATGACACAGTTCATGGTTGATATGGGTATACCTAATGAGCCTGACGTTACTAAGCCATTAGACACTACAGTGTTTAGCTTTCCTACTGTTGCACCTACAGGTGCTGTGACACGTAATGACATGACAGCTATAGAGCAATTAAATTTGTGGCTAACCTATCAAACACACTGGTGTGAACACAAACCATCTGTTACAA
>Ga0075441_10001742_pt1 | contig 10342 bp, 10 predicted proteins | sample CoawatmetaG00DNA_FD_71582 | JGI IMG/M metagenome (GOLD analysis project Ga0075441, IMG submission 71582) | Marine microbial communities from the West Antarctic Peninsula - Coastal water metaG002-DNA | ecosystem: Environmental > Aquatic > Marine > Coastal | place: Atlantic Ocean: West Antarctic...
AAGTCCATCTATAATTTTACTGTAGATTTTATTTTAATAGCAAATGGATTCACACTTTTTTTAGATGCGTTTCCTATTGGCTTTTCATATCTATTGTTAATCTCTTCATTATCCCTACCCCCTCTGTATTTTCCGCTCTGTGATGAGTTAGACCCCACTAACGCCTGTGATTTTTCCATAGGGTCAAATCTCGGTTTATCACCCCTAAACTCAGTAGAGGTCTTTTTACCTGCTAAGTCTTTATTTCTCGCCTTGTATTCATTATCAGCAGTAATTTTCTTACTAAACTTAGTAGGTTTTCCTTCCATATCTTTTTTCTTTTTCACATAATTATCAGCAAACGGTTTCAACACATCGGGTCTGCTACCAGCCCCTCCTCTTAATATACCCTGCCTACCATCTACATTTTGTCTCAAGGTAGCATTATCTATAGACTTGATACTAAACTTCATTATATATTACAGTAAGATTATTTTTATTATTTAATTTAATCTTCACCACCATCTAATTCTATCTTACCTACTTTATCTTTTCCATCCGTCCCCGCTACTCCCTCTTCTTGGACTTCTACTTCCATCACAACCTTTTCGGTAGTAGGTCTTTGTTCTACAGACATCTCAACATTATTTTTATCTTTTTCGTGTTCGGGGACATTATCAATATCGACAGGGACATCGGGAGTGTCCGTATCTTTTTCCTTATCTACAAACACAGACCCTCTCTTTCCACTATAATAATAAGCGTATCCGCCTTTACTCTGTTGATAACCAAAATACACCATATAATATTATTCAATATTTTATTTTTATTTAAATTAAAAAATACTATTAACTACTTCCTCTGCCTCCCAGTCTTCCTCATCTCCAAATAATTTCTTTTGACTAACGGGATACACACCATCAAAGTAATTAATAAAATCCTCTTCTTTTTTCTTATTTGGTATGTGATTACTTATAACCATAAACCTGAATGCTTGAGATAAAGTAATACTATCAAATAATTTATATGCGTCTTTCATTCCATCCCTATCACTTCTTAGTGTAGTAAATTCTTCTATGATAGTCTGCCTCTCTATCCTATTACTTATTCTACCTATCATAACTATATCGGTATTCATTCGTATTGTTTTCGGTATTGACTTACTCGCCTGTGTAATTAAAATAACACTTATACCATTTCCCTCGACACCGTCATTTCCTAAGTGCCTACCATTCACACTTAACTTTCTTATCATACTATTATTTCTCATAGAGTTCTCGCCTTTCTCTTCTCCTATTACATCATCTAATACAATCAACACTCTGGATTTTATCATTTTCTTTTTATCCGTTTGTTTTTTATTATACGCCTTAACTTCTGCCTGTTTATTTGCTATATAAGGTAGGTGTTCCATAGTCCTGAATCTATAGGTCTGTGGTATTTGTCCTTCGTATCCTGCGTTTGTTTGACTGAATAAAAATACATAATCAAATTTTTTAGATGAGTTATAAACATCGTTTAGTAAAGATTGGATTTTTTCACTCTTCCCACTTCTTCTCGGTGCTACCACCATCATAAAAAATCCATCGGGTAGTGTTTCTACATCAAAGGGTTTGACTCTGCTATCTAATTTTAATCCTTCATCATAATATTCCGTCTGTGGATTGTCGGGGTCTGCTTTTTTCATTATATACTATACACATATATTATTAATGTGTTTTGCTGTAATAAATAAGTGCGTATCGGTTTCCAGTATAACTTGCTGTTTTATGTTCGTAGTTCTTACCATTATAAAATAACCACTTGTTATGATTGTTGATATTTTTGACTGTATCGTTTTCACCTATTTTAAAATCAATACCTCCACCACTAAAACTTCCTATACCTAAACAGTAAGAGTTTCCATTATTATTTTTATCAAAATGATACTCTGTTTTCACATCGTTATTAATAAGTATGCTTGTGTATTTAAAATTTGGATTGTGTGTCTTAATCAATTTCTTTAGTAAATCCCATATAGGTTGTTTGGATGCCTGCCTACTCTCCCTACTCAATACTAAATTTTGTCCTTTCGGTTTAAAATAATTTCTTACTATACCAAAATTCATAGTGTATAATTTCTTACTGTGGTCGTTGTTAGTTATATTACTTCGTGCGTGATTCGCTGCCCCTGACCTCGCCTGTTTATTTCTATCTGGGAATGTTTCTTTATCTAATATACCTATTAATTCTTTTACTATTTCTGCCTCTCCACCCTTGTAAGACTCCAATCTGATACTTTTATTAAATTCATCCATTATATTCTATAGAGAGATTATTTTGTTTTTAGTTTCAAAGATGGATTAGGTAGTTCTTTTACTGCCCTATTCAAATAATTATCCATAACCGCATCTACTCTTGTGGAGGGGTCTTTAATATCTCCTATTTTATCTTTACCGCCAATCTTGATAGTATGTCCGCTTACCCCTCTTTGTTTATAACTACCCATACCTCCTCTTTGATAATAGATACCTTGTGCTATTGCCCTACTGTATGGGTCGTGTTTCTTACTTTTCAAATCCCCATCTCTATGACCTAATCCTACTGAGGTAGTGCCTTCTTTCCCTATTGTCCTTGATGATACTTGGGGTATAGACATCTCGTTAGGTTTTCCACCTGATAAATATTGTTGTAAGTATGTATCAATAGGGACTATAACACCTACCTGTAGAGTATCACCTCCTCCACTTCTATAATATTCTCTAATAGATATTTCCATATCCTTATGATGTTTCCTTACTACTTCTACCTTATCACTTTTTAGAGCGTCTTCTTTATCACCTTGATGTGGATTACTTCTAAATTTTTCTATGTTATTATCATAAATAAGGTGTAATGCTCGTATCTCTTCTTTTAATCTCGCTATATTCATTTTGTTTCTCTGTGAGTCTTCTTTATCACTACTCCCTCCACCTTTTACTATTCCAGATGGGGTCATACCTACTCCACCTCTACTCGCGTCTAAAATATCGGGTGCTTCATCTATCGCACCTCTATTATCGGGTAGGTCAGCGGGAGGTGGTTGTTCTTCCCTAATCTCTTCAGCGTCTTCGGGTGGTGGTTGAGTATCTTGTTCTTTTTGTTTTTCTGCGTCTGTGTCTTCCCTATTTTGTTCGCTATCTTCGGGTGGTGGTTGTGTTTCTGCGTCAGGTGCGGGTCTTGGACCTACGGGTGGTTCGCCTTTTAAACCTTCATCTTCCGCCACATCTTCTAATTTTACTGTTTCCCCATCTTTTTCTCCACCTATTCCATCCTCCGCCTCATCTTCACTTAATACTACACTATCCAATAGGTCTTGTGCTTCTTTTGATTTTTTATCTTCTTCTATTTTATCTTCTGCGTCTTTCTTTGCTTTTGCTTTTGCTGTTTTATCTTTTATCATCTGCTCTTTTGTTTTTCCTACTGGATTATCATCTTTTCTTAATTCACTGAGAATCTCTGTCTTTCTCGTTTCATCTGCTCGTCCTTGATTTGGTGTTATTTCCGCTAAAATATTCTTAAATTCTACACTATTCTTATTAGTCATACGATTCGCGTAAAATCCTGTTGGGAATGTTCCACCTTTCATCGCATCCGTAATATCATTCGCAGTAAAAGGTGTTCCATCTGCTTTAATAAACGGTAGATTCTTAGCGTTTCCCTTTGATAGTCCTGCTTTTGGTCTATTATCTACACCTTTTACCAAATCATTATACTTTTCTTCCACATATTCAACATCTGTTAATATTATCTTCTTATTCTTAATCCTATCTTTTACAGATTTTATACGACTCTCGGCAGTCTTCATAATCTTAATCAATTGTGGTAATTCACTGGTTCTCCCTAAATCTACAGTCATAATATTATACACCTTTTCTCTCGTACTCACCCAGTTATAAATCGCTTGAGGTAAAGTGGTATCGACAGATTGTTTAGAAGTTTTAGACATATTATATACTTAATTTAGATAAAAAAATTGTTTTTAAATTTAATAATAATATTAATCTATTATATATATTATGGCTCATATAAATAGCGACCCAGTTCATTCTATTAACGCAGACATAATTCACATTACAGGGCATACGGTAGTCGGTAATGAGATTGATGTGAAAACAGACAGCAGTCAAGACATAAGATTCAATCAAGATGTAATATCTACTGGGAGCATTAGGAGTGATTTATATGCTACTAAGTCGGGTGATTTATGGTGTATCCCTAACTCAAATAGTATAGGATTTCAAAAACCCGTAAATTTCGGTAATAATGCTATTTCAGGTATAGCAGGTATTTCACTAACCGCATCTCAAATCCAAAGTAGTAATTATAACGGACAGACTCTCGACCACGAATTAGACCTACTCACTACCGCACAAAATACTATATTAGGTAGGACTCAAGGTTTAACAGCAAACAGATTAGCGATAAGTAATAACGCAGGGATTTTAGCAACAGGTAGTTTAATAGAGAGTAATTTAAATACTTTATCTGGAAATCAAACCATATCAGGTAATAAAACTCATAGTGGAGATATTATAATAGATGACCTAACAGCATCAAGATTGGTATTAAGTGATGGTAGTAAAAAATTAGTAAGTGGTATAGCAGAAAATACTATAAATATTTTAGCGGGTAATCAAACGATAAGTGGTAATAAAACACACTCAGGTGATATAACTATCAACGATTTAACAGCATCAAAATTAGTTGTATCAGATAGTAATAAAAAATTAGTAAGTTCAGTAGCGTTGAGTGAATTAGCACAATTAGACTCAGCACCCGTATTTACTGGGATAGTAAGGGGAGCGTCTTTTAAACAGGGAGCATCAGCATTAAATTTTTCTCATTTGGCGGGTAGTGTGGGATTTTCCGCTATAACAGGTTCAGTAGCAGATAGTCAATTAAGTAGTAATGTTCCACTAAAAACCGCAGATATTTTTCAAACCAAATCGGGGGAGTTAGTAAATACGATGAGGACTGTTAGTGATGCTACTGGAGATAATAGTAAATTAACTTTTAGTAAAATATTAGCAAACGGAAATTCGGTATATGAGAATTTTATTAGTGCGTATAATACGGGACAGATGGTTTATCAAACATCTACCGCCACAGGTCATAGGTGGAATATAGATGATGGAACACAATACCTTAAACTAACCAAAACAATATTAGATTTGAAAGCGGGTATGTTAATAACAATAGGAGGGACACAAATAGACAGTGATGACCTATCAAATAAAGACGCACTCTTCCACGACGACGATAATTTTGTAGCAACAGGTCAGTGTAGTTTTACTAACAGATTAACCGTTGGATTATCAGACGACGGGGCGACAGCAAATAGGGGAGTTTATTATGGATTACATACATTCAATCACGGCATAAAACTAATAGGGGAGACTAATGTAACGAGAGTAAATCCATTCTCCACAGCAGGTAATCTTAATATTTTAGGAGGTAGTAAATTAAAATTAAAAAACTTGAGTGATTTAGAGGTGGAGTCAGGAGCAGACCTTATAGTAAAATCAGGTGGAGATATATTAATAGATTCGGGTGGGGTATTAACTAACAACGGGACAACAGCACTGGCGGGGACTTCTGCTATAACCGCTAATATGACTATAAGTAATAATGCTTCTTCTATCTATTCATCAGGTAGCACAATAACATTAAATAGCGGTAGTGATTTAGCGTGTGAAAGTGGTGCTGATGTTATAATAAAAAGTGGTGGAGATATACTACTTCTTAGTGGAGCAGTATTAACTAACAACGGGACAACAGCATTAGTAGGGACAAGTGCTATTACTGGAAATATGACTATAAGCAATAATGCGGATTTTATAACATCATCAGGTAGTCAAACTACTATTAACTCTGGAGGTATTTTAGAAGTATTAGATGGAGGTATAAGAAAATTGGGGACTAACTGTATTACAAAAATAAATAACGCATTACCATCTGTTAGTAATTCAAGCATAGTATATGATACAGCAGGAAAACCAGCATTCATAAAAGGATTTCACGGAGAGCAATATTTACGGAGTGTATTTCCAGCATCCCTATTAGCAACTAATCAACCAGTACGAATGAGGTTTGATGTAATACCTATTGAAAATGATAGTAGTGTTATTTCATCTAATTATAGACAGTCCGTAACAGTAGATACTCATAATAGTCTTCAACCATTCGCCGATGACGGGACAGCGAGAGATGCTCGACATCAAATAGCACCTACCTACAACATAACAAGGGACGGGACATTCGCCAGTAGTTCATTAATTAGTGAGGTTAATTTAGTATTTAATGACGGACACATATCAGGTAGCAACGACCATAAAAGCGTTTTTATAAAAGGGTGTGGGTATATCAATTGGGGACACTCAGGGTGGGGTAGTCATATTCAAGGAGCAACCAATAAATTCGTAAGACTGGGTGTAAAATGTAGTGAAACCGTAAGAGTATTAGCAGACGGACAACCAGTAGGAACTGTTAATAGAACAAGTGGGGACAACCATCAGGGTATATCAAGCGGTTCTACTGCCTTTCAATACCATATGTTCCCAGCGAAAGGCGATTATACTACTATAGAGGTAGTAATGTTTAATTTTACTCGTGATTTAAAATTAGATTTTGAGGTGTATCCTATTTCATATTGGAACGACCCGTAATATAAAATTTTAATTATTATCTGTAGTAAATTTATAATGAAGGAAAAAGAAGTAGAATCAAAACCAAAAGGAATAATTAAACTAAAAAAAGGTAGTAAAGAAGCAAAAGACTATATGGCGAAAATGAGGGCGATGAGGGGTAAAGGTAAAAAAAAGAAATAATTAAAATTTATAATTAATATATCAGTATAATACATATGCCTTTATTACATCTAAAATTAAAATGCCGAGTAGAAGGTGGGAATGAATGTGAGGTGGATTTACAACACGAAATCCGTAGTCAAGTTTTCAGATACAAAAAATCTTTGTTATGTGTTATACCCGATGAAAATACAGGAGCGGACGGTGATGCCGATGGTAGTAATTTGGATATGTTCCCTGAGGGGTGTGTAATGGTTGATTTACCGTTTTTTACTGGATTTGAAATAACCAGTAATGTAGGAGCAGGTGGATTACTACCAGTAGTAGCACAGAGTATAGCAGGACAATATTCAGCATCTTCCGCAAGTGAGGCGAGGAGATTGGATATGGCGTGTGATTATCATATCAATCTTAAAGCAGAATTAATACCGCCAAAATTTGTAGTAAAAGTTTTTAAAGCAGATGGTATTACAGCACAACCGATGACCCTAAAGACCGTAGGTGGTCAGGCGGCGAGTGATACGGGATTTGTAAGACAGATAGATTTATTTTTTGAATATGAGAGTAATAATTTATTCTTTTAATTATATATATGGCGACTAAAGTAAGTTATGATTTTTTACCGAATGGCGAAACAATAGAGATAAAAGATGACAGTAGAACGAACGCAGACAGAACAACAACAGAAGAGATAGTAGCACCACCTCCAGCATCCACTCCAGCAGAGATAAGAGAAAATCTATTTGGATTAAAACAGGGGACAGCACAAAATATGGCGTATGAAAAATTTTTAGAGAACGACATAGATAAAGATAGACCTTTTGATTATTCAGTAGAAAAATTAGATAATCAAGAACTACCTACTAATAAAGATGAAATCACGAAAGCAACTATATTAGAATTTTGGAAATACAGCGATGAAGCATATTTTAGTAAGGAAAAATTTGACGCAAAAGAAGAGAAATATGGGGACGCAAGGGACAAAAGCGTTATATATGAAACGAATGGAAGCGAAGCAAGGGTTTATATATGGGACGAAAAAATGGTTATATCTTTTAGAGGGACGGATACAACAGAAGGGTTTATATCTGGGTCATTTATGAAGGATATCTTAACCGATTTATCGACGAAAATACAGTCATTAGAATACATAGGGATTGGAGATAATTTTAATAGTGATTATCGTGGTATGGTTCATCAAGGATTTGCGGATTATATGATGGAACTTTACCCTGAACTTATGAATTTAATTTATAGTGTTTATGGTGATACTGTAAAAGAGTTATATACCTGTGGTCATAGTCTTGGTGCGATTACAGCACAAATATTTTCATATAAATTATTGGTAAATGAGGGTGTTATTACTGATAGGGTATATACTTATGGGTCGCCTACTGGTATATACACCTTTGGTGATGTGTTAGAAAATGAAATGAATATAGTAAATATTTTACACACTCACGATATAGTAGGATATGTAGCACCGTTTTTCCAGCATCACGGCTATAAAGTTATGATTGATTTAGACAACAACATACATACATACAAACCCTTTGAGGACATACCAAGTCATTATTACGAAAAAGATAGTGCCTTAGCATACGCACTTAGGAAAAATGGGGTGTATAGGGAAGATGTTATAGAACGAAAAGATGTAACGAGCAGAGTCCAAGAGCAATTGGATGGAGCAGTAAAAGATAAGGATTACGATAAATATGTTAATGAAGGTAGGATGCGACAAAATATAGATAATGTTAGAAGTTTTTTAACGAGTCTATTATACAAACCTCAACAACGCTCCGCAGTAAAAATAGCAAAAATACTAATGGAGAGTGGGACAACCTTTTATCATACAAAATACGACGAGATACTAAGGAAAATACCAGACATAATCAATCTAAAACCTGATACTAATTCATACAGTTATAACCCCGACTTACGATTTCACCACACTACTGAAAAAGATAGATATGATTATAAGGGGAGTGTAGGTGGGGAGCATTTATATAAGGATTTGTTAGATAATAAATTAATTACTACTAAAAATAAATCTGATGGAATTCACATAACACACCTAAATAAGACAGAACCTATAGGAATATTTTTTTATGAAAAAGAGGAGGATATTTTAGATAAAGCAATAGTATTTTATAATTAAATTTATTTATTAATTTTTTTTTCTCAGGGTTATACATAATGTCTAATACAATCATAAACAGTAATAGTAATAGTGCCTTAGTATCAACGCTGATGGAAAGTAATGAAGCAATAGTTAATCCCTTTACCTACGCAGAAAAAAATATAGTCCCTCCACACTCAGTCCAAATCGTATCAGTCCCTCCACTCAATACAGGAAATTTAGTAGCAAACGGGACTATTGATTTTGATATACCTAAACAGGGTGTATTACGCCGTGCCGTATTAGATTGTATTTTTAAAAAGAGTGCCGATAGTGAAACACAGTGTCCTACTGGATTTTTATTCGCCTTTGAGAGTATTGAGTTATTATCAAGTGGTAGGCGTATCTCTCTACTAACTACTGAGGGTATTATGGCTAAAATTAGTGATATGCCCTTTCAGGTAAAACAAGCGTATCGTAATGCCCTCAATATGGGACCGACTGCCCTTACTGCCTCAGGAGTCCAAGACTATCGTGTGGTATTACCTTTGGATTTTTTCTTTACTGATAATAGTAAATACAGTCTTATAACTAATTTTGTAGAACCTTTAAGAGTCAGGGTAAAATTCAGCGACCTAAAAATACACATAGATAATAATGTTACGACCGACCACGCCCCCTCTATTACTCAGTGTAATTTACAATGTGAATACAGAGAACTACCTAATCAATACACAGATACTCTTATTGATGCTAACTATGGAGATGGTATGCTTACTCAATTGATTACACAGTCCCAGTATGAAACCGCTAAGAATTTTACTGTTACCTCTACTACTACTGAAGAATCTGTGATAGAGATTGACTTAAAAGAAAATGGAGCGGTGAAGGCGATGTATATTATGGTATATGTCCCTCATACTCAACAGGCGGCGACACGACTAACTACCGACCAAGTTAATTTAAATAAACCCTTACCTATCAAGACCATAAAATTAGAAGCAGGAGGACAGACTATTATGGAGGTAGCAGGTGAATATCTACAGTATTGGGGACGGAGTGAAAACGGTAAAGACCGATACCACGCAGCAGGAGGGGCATTATCAGCATCAGGAGATAACGCAGACAACGGTCATTTTATTTATAAAATTGATTTTGGTATGGGTCGAGAGGATACTACAAATGTTATATCATTCAGGGAGTTATCCAATAAAAAACTCACCGTAACGATGTTAAGAGAATTAAATAATAATACTGGTTTCGGGCACGGTATAACGACCCTAAGAGGTAAGACTGGTAAGTGTCAAGTAGTCTATGAAACAGCACAACTGATGACGACACAATCCAGTAGTGGGCGAATTAATTTAAGTTTGAGTAATTAAAATATAACTACTATATATGGTAAAGTTATTAGAAG
>Ga0075441_10001748_pt1 | contig 10323 bp, 10 predicted proteins | sample CoawatmetaG00DNA_FD_71582 | JGI IMG/M metagenome (GOLD analysis project Ga0075441, IMG submission 71582) | Marine microbial communities from the West Antarctic Peninsula - Coastal water metaG002-DNA | ecosystem: Environmental > Aquatic > Marine > Coastal | place: Atlantic Ocean: West Antarctic...
CCAGGCCAGAACTGGACCAAAAACCGGAGGGTTTTATGAAGCAACTGAGCAGAGTATTTGTCGTTTCTGCGCTGACCAGCGCACTGGTGGCATGCGGTGGTAGCGGCGGTTCCTCATCATCGGGTGAGACCGGCTCGGTCTCCGTTGGACTGACCGACGCCCCGACCATGGAGCTGTCCAGCGTCAACATCGCGTTCAATGCCATCCGGCTCAAGCCGGCCGACGGTGACTGGCTGGAATTCAGCCTCGATGAAACCGGTGTGGTTGACCTGCTCACACTGCAAGGCGGTGTAACCGAGCCACTGATCACCAACGAGGAAGTGCCGGCCGGGGTCTATAACGAAATCCGGCTGATTATCGACACCGACAACTCCTACGTGACCAAAGAAAGCGATGGCGACAGCCAGTTCACCCTTGCCGTTCCCTCAGGTGAGCAGAGCGGACTGAAGCTGAAAGGCGACTTCGTGGTGGCGGCTGATTCCAGCAACAACTTCACCATCGATTTCGATGTGCGGAAATCCATTGTAAATCCACCCGGAAATGCCCTGGCTGATTACATGCTCAAGCCTGTGCTTCGGCTGGTAAACAATCTTGAGGTCGGTGAAATAGAAGGCACGGTTGATTACACAAATATTGTGCAAACCCGAGGTACTGCCGATACAAATGGTGAATTAACCGACTGTAGCCCCAATTACGAAGGTGCCGTTTACGTATACGAAGGCGCTGATGTCGAACCGATTGACCTGAACGTCACTCGCGATGGCACCAACCCGTTGATGGTGGTTCCGGTCACCGCTCAGGAATCTGGATCTCTCTATGAGTGGACCGCAGCATTCCTGACCGAAGGCCAGTACACCATCGCCTACAGCTGCCAGCTGGACAACAACGAGACCGATGAAGCTCTGGAGTTTGATGGGCAACAGAACGTCTCCGTTGTTGCCGGTGAAACAACCGTGGCAGACCCCATACCACAGCCCTGATTTTGCTGTGGCGTTCAGAGGCCAGGGACGGTCTCTGAACATTCATTCCGTCAACCCGAGTTACAACGCAGCAGCCCTGGCCTCAGCCTGATCGGCCCCCGCCACGTTACCGCGAGCCCGGCGGATATCCGCCAGTAGCAACCAGCCTGAACGCTGCATGCGTTCATCGTTGCCCGCCAACGAGAGTCCCTTCAGAGTAAACTGCTCCGCCGCCCCCAGATTGTCCCCGGCAACGTAAGCCTCGGCCAACTTGAAATAGACTTCGGAAGATCTTGGCGCAATGCGCTGGGCACGTTCCAGTCGGGCGATGGCGCCGGCGGAATCACCCTGCCGAAGGCGCTGATCAGCATCACGCACCAACGTGAGCGCGGCGGCCGGCAACTGGTCACCGGATTCGCTGTAGCTGGGCGCCCGGGTGCTCGGCGAGTCCGGCTCAGTGACCGTCGGTTGCTCACTCTTGCGCCATACCTGTTCGTCCTGTTCATCAGGAATATTGGTGCGTGGTGGTTCCGGCGCCGAACGGCGGTCATCGCCCCCCACGGGCACATAGATGGAGCCGCCACCCGGCCCCGTGGCGCAACCACCGGCCAGGCCGACAAACAGGGCCAGACAGGCTGACCGTATAATCACTTGTTTATTCATTGAAACAATCCTTCAAACCAACCTCGAATTTGCCGGCCAAGACTGCCGTTGCAGCCTGTGTGCTGTTCCGGCTCGCTGCCGGCGATAAACGGAATCAGCCGGGCATTGTCGCAGTTTTCGCCGGTCAGCGCCTGTTCGCCCGGGTTCACCCAGTGATACTGAACGCCATCGGGCATCACCGGTGAGAAACCGTGCTGGGGAATCTGCGCCATGGTGGCAGACCAGACCGGCAAGGCGCCGGAAGCCCCGGTCAACGCGGTCGGGCCGTTATCATCACGGCCGACCCAGGCGACCGCCAGCAGGTCGCCGCTGAAACCGGCGAACCAGGAATCACGGCCATCGTCAGTAGTACCGGTCTTGCCCGCCAGTGTCAGGGAATCCGGTAACCGGTAGTAGGCTGACCGGCCCGTGCCTTCCTGCATCGTTTCCTGCATAACATACTGCACCAGATGCACCGCGGCAGGATCGGCCACCTGATCCACTTTCAGGCTATACCGGGACAAAGGCTCATTCGCGGCATCGGTGACTTCCCGAATGGTACGCAGGGGCGTATTGAAACCGGAGGTTGCCAGACCCTGATACAGCTGCGCGACATCCACCGGCGACAGGGAAATGGAACCCAGAAGCATCGACGGATAATCCGAAATAGGCGTGGTCACCCCAAAGGCCCTCAGCGTCTCCTGCACCGCCGGTATGCCCACATCCAGCCCTACACGCACGGCCGGCAGGTTGTACGAACGGGACAGAGCTTCATGCAAGGGCACCAGGCCACGCTCCTTGCCATCATAGTTCTGCGGCTGCCAGCGCCGACCATCGTCAAACTCGAGGGTGAAGGCCTTATCCTGAACCGGCGAAATCAAGGTGTAGCGCTCCGGCTGAGACAGCGCCGTCAGGTAGATAAAAGGCTTCACCAGCGAACCGATAGGCCTCCGGGCGTCAACTGCCCGGTTAAAACCGGCAAAGCGGGGGTCTTTGCCCCCCACCAGCGCCAACACCTCGCCGGTATCCTTGGCGGTGACAACCACCGCCGCTTCCAGCGCCTCGGCCACCTCACCCGACGCCAGGCGAGGCAAGGTATCGGTTGCCGCCTTCTCAGCGGCCTGCTGAACTTCCGGATTCAGGGTGGTGAATATTCTCAGGCCCTCGCTCTGCAGGTCTTCCTCCCGGTAGTCCCGCGCCAGGTGTCGGCGTACCAGGTCGATATAGGCCGGGTAGCGATTATCGGTATAGGACGGTTTTGCGCTGAGGCCGAGAGGCCTTGCACTCGCCTCCCTGGCCTCTTGCCCGGAAATAACCCCGGCCTCAGCCATCTCGTCCAGCACCAGGTTACGCCGCGCCCTGGCCCGTTCCGGGTGCCGGCGCGGATTGTAATAACTGGGGCCTTTGACCATGCCAATCAGCAGGGCAATCTGGTGGACATCAATATCCTTCAGCGACTCGCCGAAGAAAAACTGGCTGGCCAGGCCAACACCATGAATGCTGCGAGTGCCTGCCTGGCCCAGATAAACTTCATTCAGGTAGGTTTCGAGGATGTCGTCCTTGTCATAATGCAACTCCAGCAATACCGACATCAGGGCTTCGTTGCCCTTGCGCAGAAGGGTTTGCTCCCGGGTCAGGAAAAAGTTCTTCACCAGTTGCTGGGTCAGTGTACTGCCGCCCTGAACTATTCGACCGGCCTTGATGTTCGCCACCATCGCCCGCGCAATGGAGAGTGGCGCGATGCCGAAATGCTCGTAGAACTGTCGGTCCTCCACAGCCATCAGACCGGCAATCATGGACTCGGGCACCTCATCCAGCTCCACCAGAATCCGATCCTCCCGATGGGACGGGTATATTCCGCCAATCTGAGCCGGCTCCAGCCGAACAATCGGAGAGCTGTCACCCTCCATCACGGAAAACGAATCTACCCGATCACCACGAACCACCAGTGACAGACGCCGTCTGGGCTCCTTGCCATCCGGGAAAGAAAAACCCCGGGTGCTGATGACAAAACGGTCGCCATTTCGCTGCCAGGTTCCGGGCCGACGACCGTCGCCCGAGCGATAGCCTGCAAGCTCCAGTTCACGGACCAGCGCGGCGGCGCTGATACCGGCACCGTCGTAGAGTTCCAGGGGCCGGGCGTACACCCGGGAGGGTACTTCAAAGCGACGTCCTTCGAAGCGGGAGGTCACTACGGCATCGAGATAGACCATCCATCCCGCCAGCAGCACAAGACACAGGGCAGCTGCGCGAAACAGAAAGCGCCAGAGACCGGAGCGTTTGCGGCGAGGACTGGATTCGGTTTTTTTCTTGCGGGGAGGCGTTTTTTTACTCATGGCGGGATTATATCGAAGGGGGCACCGCTATCGGCAGGTCTGGTGTGTGTTATTTCTGTAATCTGCCCGTTATAGTGGAGCCCTCCAAAAAACGAAAAATCAACAACTTCAAGGATTCCAGGAGCACAACGTGAGCGCCAACGGCCCGGATACACTGATCAAGGCACTGCAGAACCCGGAACTCTACGATCATCCGGTCAATGAATTCCGCGTGATTGAGACCCATATCTCACAGGTTCTGCTTACCGGTGACTTTGCCTACAAGATCAAGAAACCCATGGATTTCGGGTTCCTGGATTTTTCCACCCTGGAACGCCGCAAACGCTTCTGCGAGGAAGAGCTGCGACTGAACAGTCGCCTGGCGGCCGAACTCTATCTGGAGGTGGTGCCTATTACCGGCACCCCGGAACAACCTCGGCTGGGCGGTGACGGCACCCCTTTCGAGTACGCCATTCGCATGCGCCAGTTCGATCAGAGCCAGCTGTTTGATGTGCGCCAGGAACGCGACGACCTGCCTGCAGAACTGCTCACCAATCTTGCCCGCCAGGTTGCAGACTTTCACAAAAGCCTGCCGCCGGTCGCCGACGATAAGCCACTGGGCACCCCGGAGGCGGTGTATGCCGCCATGCAGGAAAACTTCGACCAGATCCGCCCCATGCTGGATGATGCCGGGTTACTGGCGCAGCTGGACAACCTGGAAGACTGGACCCGCACCACCTTCGAACGCTGCCGGGACTTAATCGCCCACAGACGGGAAAACGGGCTGGTACGAGAGTGCCATGGCGACCTGCACCTGGCCAACATTACCGTGTTCAATGATCAGGTGACGGTGTTTGACTGCATCGAGTTCAACGAGCCGTTCCGCTGGATTGACGTGATGAATGATCTGGCTTTCCTGCTTATGGACCTGGAATCCCGCCAGGAACCGGCGCTGGCGAACCGGGTGTTGAACACCTATCTGGAATACCGCGGTGATTTTGAAGGCCTGGCCTTGCTCCCCCTGTACAAGGCGTACCGCGCCATGGTGCGGGCCAAAATCGCCCTGTTCACCCTGGGCAACCCGAACCTGAGCGAGGCCGAGAAAACCGACCTGATGCAGCGTTACCGGAGCTACGCCCAACTGGCGGAGGATTACGGCGCCATACCGAATCATTACCTGCTGGCCACCACCGGCCTTTCCGCCAGCGGCAAGACCTGCGTCAGTGCCGCCATGGCGGAGGAACTCGGGCTGATTCGCCTGCGCTCTGACGTAGAGCGCAAACGCCTGCACGGCCTGGGGCCTCTGGACGACAGCAAGTCGGGCCTGGGTACCGATCTTTACAGCCCGGAAGCAACCGAAAAAACCTACGCGCACCTGGCGGAGCTGGCCGGAGAGCTGCTGGCTTCAGGGCTATCTGTCATTGTCGATGCGGCCTGTCTGAAAGAGAAGGAGCGGGCTCAATTTGCCGATGTGGCCGAAAATCAGGGGGTGCCCTTCGCTCTACTGCATTGCGAGGCGCCGGAAGCTCTGCGCCGGGAGTGGGTGCGCAAACGCAAAGGTGATGCCTCGGAGGCAACGGAAGAGTTGCTGGATGCTCAGCAAAGCTGGTTTGAGCCGCTGACCACTGAGGAGAAAACCCACACGGTGCACCTGCACACCGAGGATGAGCACGTTGCCGAGGCGGTTGCTGATCGCATCCGCCAGCATCTGGGCATGGCCGGCCCGGCCTGATCCGAGCTGCCCTGCCATTTTGGCAGGGCGCACTATACTGACACTAAAAACAAACCCTGCTGTCCGTGCGAGGTGCAAGATGGACGATATTCAGGAAAGCGATCTCCAGCATATAGACCACCCCCTGTACGACCTGCTCCGTAGCGAGGATATGGACGCCTTTAATGCCGAGAAAGCCAAACTGAGCGAGCTTCCGAGCTTCGCCCATGGCGATTTCCGCGGGTTGGACCTGCGCGGCATGGACGCAAAGGGCCTGGATTTCCGCCATGGCTACTTCCGCGGCGCCGATCTCCGCGGCATCGATTTCTCGAAATCGAGAATGGAAGGTGCCAGCATCGCCAGCGCCAAGATTTCCGGCTGCTATTTCCCGCACCGCCTGGAAGCCGATGAAATCGTGATGTCGCTCAACCACGGCACGCGCATGCGTTACGCCATCCTGCCAAAATGAGTGCTCTCTCAGCCAACTGGCAAACCGTCGCGCCGGCGAGCGAGCTTGTTCCCGGCCAGTTCCTGGAATTTCGCCTGAAAGAGAAAGCGAAAGAACCGGCCGGCATGCCCCTCACCGGTTTCGCCTTTCTGGATGGCACCACTCCCCGGGCCTACCTTAACCTTTGCCCTCATCTGGGTATTGAACTGAACTGGATGCCGGGCCGATTCATGGACAGCGACAATCTGTTTATCCAGTGTTCCACCCACGGCGCGCTGTTCAAGCCCGGTACCGGTGAATGTATTGCGGGCCCCTGCCAGGGCGATGCGCTCTCCGCCCTGGACATTCGCCTACACGATGGTGAGGTGCAGGTCAGGGTTCCAGACTGACCGGCACCTCCTCAGCCAGCTCCAGGCGCCCCGAAGGGTTGCCATCTTCACCGGCCAGTGCAGCCCGATAGGCGATCACCTCCACCCCGGCTTCGCAGGCTTCTCGAAGCAGCTGACCATAGCGGGCATCAATATGATCCGCAGGCCGGACCTGCTCGATCCCGGTGTGGTTCACCACAAAAAACAGCACCGCCCGATCACCCTCTTGCACCTGAGCCATCAGTTCCCGCAGGTGTTTCTGACCGCGCTCGGTGACGGCGTCCGGGAAATAACCTTCCCCGCCTTCCGCCAAAGTAACGTTTTTTACCTCCACCCAGGCATCGGGTTCGTGGTCATGGCCAGACAACAACAGGTCGATCCGGCTTTTTTCCGAACCGTAACGCACCTCTGCCCGGCATTGGGAATAGCCGGCCAGGCTCTGCACCACCCCGGCTTCGATAGCGGCGCGGGCCTGGGCGTTGGGGCGTGCCGTATTCACGCAGGCAAGCACCCCCGGCGCAGTCTCCACCAGCTCCCAGGTGTACTGGAGCTTACGCTTGGGATTGTCACTCCGGCTCAACCACACCCGGGCATTTTCCGGCTGGCACCCCAGCATGGAACCGGTGTTGGGGCAGTGGGCGGTTACCTCAGTGCCATCCGGCAATTGCACGTCCGCCAGGAAGCGTTTGTAGCGGCGAATCAGCCGCCCTTCTACCAAAGGTTCAGGAAACTTCATGTGCTCTCCGCAAAAAGTACGTGTCACAAGGCTGGCACCCCTGTGACTTATCTGCTATTTTCCGCAAATTCCCGTTTCAGGACGAATGCTATCCAGGGTAAAACCGCGCAGCCACACTGGCGCGGAGGGAAGCAAAGCGTTCTTGTGAAGTACAAACAAGAGGCCGGGTTCAATGGCAAACACTGCAGAACAACCACGCGAACGTTTTACCAACTTCACCCCTTATGAAATGAAGAAGGGTGAAGACTACATGAGTGCGGAAATGCTCCAGCACTTCAAAGATCTGCTGCTGCAATGGAAGCAGGAGCTGATGGAAGAAGTCGACCGCACCATGCACCACATGCAGGAAGACGCAGCAAACTACGCGGATCCCAGCGATCGCGCAACCCAGGAAGAAGAGTTCAGCCTGGAACTGCGCACCCGCGACCGCGAGCGGAAGCTGATCAAGAAAATCGACCAGACTATCGATCGTATCGACAAGGACGACTACGGTTTTTGCGACCAGTGTGGTGTGGAAATCGGCATTCGTCGCTTGGAGGCACGCCCGACGGCCACTCTGTGCATCGATTGCAAGACCCTGGCTGAGATTCGCGAACGCCAGACCGGCATCTGACGCTGCCCCGGGCCGGCGGCGTGTCCTCCGCCGGCCCTTCTACGCCTATGGCGACTTCACGTTATCGCGGGCGGTTTGCCCCTTCCCCCACCGGCCCACTGCACTTTGGTTCCCTGGTCACGGCTCTGGCCAGCTGGCTGGAAGCAAAGCTTGCCCGCGGTGACTGGCTGGTTCGCATCGAAGACCTTGACCCACTAAGGGAACCCCCGGAAGCCACCGGCCAGATACTGCACTCACTGGAATGCCACGGCCTTTTCCCCGACGAGCCCGTCCGCTTTCAGTCCCGGCGCCATGACGCCTACCAGCGCACCATCGAAACTCTGCTGGCGCAGGGCAAAGCCTATCGCTGCCGGTGCTCACGCAAACAACTCAAAGACAACCACGGCTACCATCCCAATCGGTGCCGGCGAGGTGACACCAGCCCCGGGGATGGCCCATACGCCGTTCGCTTTGCCCTCGAAGATGAAGCAAGTCACTGGCAGGACGATCTGCTTGGCCCCCAGGTACAGATGGTGCACGCCGAACTGGACGATCCGGTCATTCTACGCAAGGAAGGTTTCTACGCCTATCAACTGGCAGTCGTTGTCGACGATATCGACCAGGGCATCAGCAACGTGGTTCGCGGCTCTGACCTGCTCGACATGACCGCTCAGCAACAACAGATCTTCCGGGCCCTGGGTGCCGAGCCACCCCATTGGCTTCATATTCCGGTAATCGTCAACGAACAAGGCCAGAAACTCAGCAAGCAGACCCACGCTCCGGCCCTGGATGACGATCACCCTGCTCGGAATCTGTTTCTGGCACTTCAGGCCCTGGGCCAGCAACCGGAGCCATCCCTGGCTCGCTCCACGGTTGAAGAGATTCTCAGTTGGGCCGAGGCCCACTGGCAACGGAGCGCCATTCCCCTGACATCCGGGCAGGCCCGTGGTATAACCGGCGGGACACTTTCGCGTTCGGACCGATAACCCGATGTATATCTACCGCCTGGTATTTCTGCTGGTACTGGCTATCTACATTTTTTCGCCCAATATTCTGGACTGGTGGACATCGCCGGAGAATGCCTGGTACAGCCCCTTCGTGATCTGGGGCGGGCTGATTGCCATCGGTTTCTGGCTGGAATGGCGGCGGGATCCCAATGAGTTTTAGCGCCACCGGCCTGCTGCTGGCCAGCCTGCTTTATCTGATCGTTCTGTTCGGCATTGCCTGGGGCACCGAACGGGGCACGTTATTGCGCCGCTGGGTTCGCCACCCACTGATCTATACCCTCAGCCTTGGGGTTTATGCGGGCATCTGGGCCGTTTACGGCGCCATTGGTATGGCGGCAGACTCCGGCTACGGCTTCCTGGCCTATTACCTTGGCATCAGCGGCGCCTTCCTGCTGGCACCGGTTCTGCTCAACCCGATTCTCCGCATAGGCCGCGCCTACCAGCTGACGTCGCTGGCCGATCTTTTTGCCTATCGTTACCGCAGCCAGTGGGCGGGCACCCTGGTCACCCTGTGTTCGGCTGCAGCCATTCTGGCCTTGCTGAGCATGCAGATTCAGGCAGTCTCGGTTTCCGCCAGCCTGCTCGCCCCGGATGCGCCGCCGAAAGTCATCAGCGTCATGTTCAGCCTGATTGTGGTGTTGTTCACCATGCTGTTCGGCGCCCGTCGCCACCAGGCCTCCGGCAACCACCAGGGGCTGGTACTGGCCATCGCCTTCGACTCCCTGGTGAAAGTGGTTGTCCTCCTGGTTTTAGGCGGCGTTATCCTGTTCTCGGTTTTCGGTGGTACCAACGGGCTTGAGGCCTGGTTGGCGGAAACTTCACATCCGGAAGCCACCATGACCATGGCAATTAATGACGGAAGCTGGCGGGCACTGCTGCTGATGTCGTTCGCCGCGGCCCTGGTGCTCCCCCACATGTACCACATGACTTTCAGTGAGAACCCGTCCCCCCGTGCCCTCGCGAAGGCCAGCTGGGGATTGCCACTGTACCTGCTGCTGGTCGGCCTGCCGGTGCCGCTGATTGTCTGGGGTGGGCAGGCGCTGTCGGTCGAGGTTCCTCCAGCCTTTTTCAGTATCGGCGTAGCCCAGGCCCTGGAGAGTCCTGCGCTGACCATGGTCATGTACATTGCCGGGCTTTCCGCCGCAAGCGGGCTGATGATCGTCAGTACTCTGGCCCTGTCCGGGATGGTGCTGAACCATGTGGTTCTGCCGCTGAAGACACCCCGGGATCAGGGTGACATCTATCGCTGGCTGCAGTGGGTCAAGCGTTTGCTGATTGCCGTTATCCTGTTTCTGGCCCTGCTGTTCCATGAAACCATTGGCCAGCACCTCGACCTGTCCATTCTGGGCGCCATCTCGCTCTCCGGCACCCTGCAGCTGCTGCCGGGCGCGCTCGGCGTCATCTACTGGCCGGAAGGCAACCGCCGTGGCCTGATTGCCGGCCTGTTTACCGGCCTGTTCATCTGGTTGATCACCATGGTACTGCCGTTCTCGGTGGCGGCAGACATCCTGTCCTGGCTTGAGTTGCCGGTTACTCCCGGCTACG
>Ga0075441_10001749_pt1 | contig 10323 bp, 4 predicted proteins | sample CoawatmetaG00DNA_FD_71582 | JGI IMG/M metagenome (GOLD analysis project Ga0075441, IMG submission 71582) | Marine microbial communities from the West Antarctic Peninsula - Coastal water metaG002-DNA | ecosystem: Environmental > Aquatic > Marine > Coastal | place: Atlantic Ocean: West Antarctic...
TTAGGTAAAGGAATTATTAGAGGTATTGATCCAACTCGATCAATGATGATGCAAACCTCAGGTTTACCTGGTGAAAGTTATTATGAAAGTCCTGCAATGGCTGGTGCATTTAACGCAGAGACATCGAAAGACCCAAGCATCGATATATTCAGAGAGTACCCCCAGAAGACGGCAGAAAGTTTATTTGACCAGTCTTTTGAATCAGACATGGCTACTAGATACGGTTCTTTTAAAACAGATGAAGAAATTACAAAACTTTTAGGCGGTAAAGACAGTGAAAAAGGCAAAGTTTTTGAAAAATTAAATGCAATAGAAAAAGACACTTATAGAAAAACATTGAGTAGACAAGGAAAAGGCCCACAGAAATTTTTTGATGATGTTATGGAAGGCGCTTCTGAGTTTGCTATGCCTGGTTTTACAGATGCTAATGATAACTTTGATTATGTTTTAGCTTCTCGTACAATTGGTACTGCATCTACACTTGGTAATATGATGGAGATTAAAGAAAAAATTAAAAAAGAAAAATTAAAAAACAAAGCTGAGGAACAAAAAATATACCGTGATTGGTTTGAACAATATAAAAGAGTAACGGGCCGTGATTATGCTGATTCACCTTATCCAGATAAGATTTTAATAGAACAGTACAACAATATATATAATGCAAACGGTGGTAGAATAGGCTATAACGTTGGTGGTTCTACAGGTATCATAGCTGCGGCACCAGGCATGCCCCAAGGTATGCAACTAGATGGCCGTGAGGGTATGTTTATATCACAAGGTATTGAAGAGAAGGCTGATGATGTTCCGGCAATGTTATCAAAAAATGAATTTGTATTAACAGCGGATTCTATGGCAGGACTAGACAAAATGAATGGTGGGTCAGGTGATCCAAGAGCAGCGGCAAAACAAATGTATCAGATAATGGATCAATTAGAGGCAATGGCATAATGGCAACACAAGTTACACAAACTTTACCACCGGCTTATGTAACCGGTATTGGTGAAGATTTTTCTTCTTATATACAAGGCACAAAACCAATTACAGATTCACCCTTTTATGTAGACCCTTCTTCATTTACCGGTGATCAATTTGTAGCAGGTCAAGATCAACTGACTACCGACGCGCAAAGTTTAGCTGGTGGTTTAGGTGGTTATCAAGACTATTTAGATAACGCTAATCAATTACAAGGCCAGGCTGAAAATTACTTTAGCCAAAACATGAATGTGGCAGATCCGTATATGCAAAATGCTGCTGGTTACTATAATCAAATGGGTCAAGCAGCAACTGCCGGTCAAAATGCTGGTGCCACTGGTATTGCAAATGCACAACAACAATATGATTTAATGTCAGGTGCAGCGGCAGCGGGACAAGGTGCTGGAGATCAATATTTACAAGCAGCTCAAGGTTATACTGGACCTAATGCTTATGAACAATTTATGTCACCGTATCAACAACAAGTTATTGATGCATCTATGGCTTCTTTTCAACAACAACAAAATGAACAACAAGCTCAACTTGGTTCAAGCGCAGGTAATGCATTTGGTGGTGGTCGGTTTGGAGTAGCACAAGGACAGCTAGCGGCTGATTCAGCTTTAGGTGGCGCACAGCTACAAGGTCAATTATTATCACAAGGCTTCGGCATGGCTAACCAATTAGCTAATCAAGCTTATGGACAACAAATGGGCATGGGCCAACAAGCCATGCAACAAGCAGGTCAAAATGTAAATATGTACGGTCAATCAGCCCAAGGTCAATTGGCTGGTTCGCAAGCGGCTCAACAACAAGCGTTACAAAATGTAGGAATGTTAAGTCAAGCAGGTGGTGCCCAAGCAAGTATGGCTAATCAAGCACAGCAACAACTAGGTAACACCATGAATCAGTTTGGTGCTTTAAGCCAAGCACAACAAGGGTTAGGTCAATATGATATGTCTATGTTAGGCAATCAAATTAATGCAATGTCACAATTGGGTTCACAAAATCAACAATATCAACAATCACTATTGGATGCACAACAACAAGGTGCACAATCAGAAGCTTATGCAGGGCAACAAGCTCTTGGCTTTATGGGCCAACAACTTGGCGCTGCTTATGGTGCACCGGCGAGCACTACGTTCCAAACCACACCAGGCCCTTCTACTATGCAAACGCTTCTTGGAGCGGGGACCGGGATTCTTGGTATATTAGGAGCAACTGGAGCTTTAGATAGAAATAGGAATACGTAATTATGACTAAAGTATTATCAAGACCAATGTTTAAAATGGGCGGTAAAATTGCTGCAAAAAATTCAGGTATTGTATCTGGGTTTGCAGACGGCGGTAATGTAAGACAAGGTTTTAAAACTGCTGGTATGGTTGATCTAATAGATCAGTATGTACAAGCACCGCAACAACAACAAGGTTTATCTAGATCTGATTATTTACGTATAGCTTCAGCCGGCGCTGATATTATGGGTGCACCAGGAACAGGTAAAAGTGGTTTTATGGGTGCCTTACAAGCATCAGGGCCATCATTATCAAAACTAGGTACAGGACTAGCGGACGACATGGCAACGCGTGATGCTGCTTACCAAGATAAACTATCTAAGTATAATGCTTTAAAAGCTAGTGCAGCAATGGAAGAAAAACAATTAGCCGATGAAAGAGATTTTTCAACAAGTGAACGCGAAGCAGGTCAAAAATTTGAAACAAGTTTAGAGGATGTTAGACAGAAAAATTCTATAGCTTTATTAATTAAAGACAAAGAACTAAATCCTTTTAATTTTGAAAAACAATATGTAACTGAAACAGCTAGAGATATTAATAAACAAATGTCTGTGTTAAATCCAAAAAGTAAAGAATATCAAGATTTAAAAAATAACTTAGTTAACAATGTTTATGGTGAGGCAACTAGATCAGGTATAAAAGAAAAAGGTGATTTATTAACAAGTGCCGCTTTTCAACAAGCTCTTAAAGATGAGATAAAATATATTACTGGTGACAGGACGCTTGGTGAAGATAAAGGGGTTGACTTAAGAAACGATCCAAAAAGTGTTTATTACAATATGAATACTTATTCTGAATTAAAAGAACAAGTTACTAAAGAATTATTTGGAGCTTTAATTGAAGAAGTATACATATCACCAGGAGATCCAACGGCTGAATTTGCTCAAGGTGGTCGAGTTGGACGTGCTTTAGGTGGAACAGCGGGACCTTATGAGCCAGGTAGTGGACCAGATCCAGATCCAGGATCACCTCCAATTATGACAACTGCAAGAGGACCTTATGAACCAGGTAGTGGACCAAATCCAGATCCAGAAGGTGCACCTGTTATAACAGCACAGGAATTACGTCAAAGATTACCAACAGAAGTAAGTGATCAAGTAATACAATTAATTGCTTCAAGTGAACAAGCTTTAATTGATTTTGCTAAACTACAAACACAAGCAGATATTGACGCTTTTAATGCTAAATATAATACTGATCTAGAAATGCCTTCTCAAAGGGCATAACATGAGCGCAATAACAGATTTTTTTAATAAATTTAAAACTACAAGTAATAGGAACAACAAGCGTGATCCTTATGCTTCTCTTAATGAAAAATTTTTTTTTGGAGATGTGGTTAATAAAGAAGCAGGAATTAGGGCTGCTGATATAATTAGTAAAGGCGCAGGCAAAAGTTTAGATGGTGGTATAGCTTTAACAAAAGGTGGTTATCATGTACTGACTAATCCCAATTTAGCAACTTATAAAAATATAACAGAAATACCTGGTTTGTTTACAGAAGAGGGTAAGGCTAAAACTTTAAACAGACTTTTTACTGGAGTACAAGAAGTAGCTGATGAGTATTACCCAAAACCTGGGGATGCTTTAACCAAGTATAGTTCTGTAACTGATCCTACAGACAAAAGATTAATTAACGCAGCGTCGTTTTATGCTGATCCTTTTTTAGCAGGTTCTTTAGTTTATAAACCAACTAAAGCTGCTTTAACTAAAGGGGCTAATGTTTTAAAAAAATCTGTAATAAAAACAGGTGACAAAGTTGAGAATGTATTTGATCCTAAAATGAGTCCAGGTTATGGAGCTGGAAGTGCTGGTATATTAACTGACTTAAAAAAAGCACAAGATAAAAATAATAATGCTGCTGTAGCAAAAATTACTAAAAGTCAAGAATTTATAGATTTTGCAAAAACTAAATTTAAACAAATGACAGTAGATGGTGTGCCTCCTTTAAAAAAAGAATGGGGTAAAGAGATTAGTATTACAGGCGATAACTCTTTAAATAGACTTTTAAAAAAACCTGAATTTAAAGATTTACCTTTTTTAAGTAATAAAGAAGTTTATACAAAAACATTTACTGATCCTAAATTTAGAGCCGCTAGTAATGAATCTATGGCAGTAACCAATTATAATAAAGCCGTAGTAAGAGCTAATGAAACAGGTGGCCCAGTTATATACCAACCAGGTAAACAAAGACAAATTCTTTTTCCTGAAAACAATGTAGCAATTAAAGAAAAATTTTTATTAGATTTAGAAAAAGCAACTAAAGGCAAAAAAGGTGGTGATAGAAAATTTACTTTAAATGATATGGCCAGAAAATATAATATGGGCAAGGGTGATTTTAATCAAGCTATAAAAAATTTTAAAAAAGAAGAAGGTTTATTAAACGACCCTAAATACAATTTTGAAGCACCTACTTTTACAGGCAAAGGTTTTACGCCAGAAAGAAACAAAGCAGTTAGTGAATGGAAAAAGAACCCTAACACTACACAAGTAGACAAAGATATTTATAACGAAGCAAACACTGTAGTAACAAACTACAATTCAAGTAAGCCTGATAATAAAATGAACCTAGATCATATTATGGGTTTTATTAATTCTAAAAATAAAATTGATGCACAAACTATAGAAAATTTACAAATAACTACTGAATTTTTTAACAAACAAATAAAAGCTATTTTGTTTGAAAAACCTGGTTCTGGTTTTAGATTATTAGACAAACAAATTAAAAATACTAAAGATAAAGTATTGAAACAAAATTTAATAAAAATTAGAGAAGATACATTTAATGATTATGTAAAAACTGTAGAAAATGCAGGTTATTTTATGGATACTACTGGCCTACCTTTTTTACCTAAAGAAATGCAAATAAATACAAAAACAACAAATGGTTTACGTCAACAAATAGATAGTTTACAAAATCAATTAGACAATCAAATAGACAGCTTACTTGCAGAACAGACAGGTTATCAATCAAATTTTGGATATAAAAAAGGTGGCGCAGTAAAACCTAAACGTGGTTTAGTTGACGAGCCAGGAGGATATGCTGGAGAAGAGTCTAGTGTTTTTAAAAAATATTTAGAAAACAAAGAGACTAGAGAAAACATTTTAAATCCAATTTCTGGAGCTGCTCCTGAAAGCATGCGTTCTGCTCTAGATCAAATTAGAAAAGATGAAGAACAAGATCTTGTACTGGCAGAATCTCGTTCAGAAGGTTCTAGTGAAAGAATAAAATTTGAAAGAGAACAAATAGATTTAAGTTCAGCTAGACAAAAATTAGCTGATGTATTAAATCCACCAAGACAAGTTCGCTATCCTATATTTAGTTTACCTAAATTGTTTACTGATAGTTATCCTATGCGTCAAGCAAGAAAAAGATTGGCTGTTGTACCGGCGGTAATAGGTAGTGTAGCTAACCAAGTATTAAATGCATTGGGAGGTGATGAAAAAATGTTACAAGAAAGATTTCCAGGATTAGCTAAAAATTTAGCTGAAACGTATTCACCTCTACCACAAACACCTGATGAAGCAAAATACATTGACGGTATTAAAGATATCAATAGGGCACAAGATGCTGGAATTACTAATCTTACCTACAACACTTTTGATTTAATTTTTTCTGGAATAGATTTAGCTAGTTTAGGTACTACTGATTTAACCACAAAACTTAGAGATAACTATGAAAAAATGGATAGAACTAAACCTGAGGCGTTTGTTGGTCAAATGGTTTCTTTATTAGTTGAATATGGTGTGCCTGGTGGAGTGGTTACTAAAGTTTTAAATAGGGCTAGGCGTGCGTTAAGAGCGCGAGGCATGAATGTTTTACCACGGTATGTAGCTGATGATGTTGTTGGTAAAAAAAGAAAAGTCATGCAGATAAGTAATGTTGCAAAACGTGTGTCCAGCACAGCAGCAATATTTGGTGCCACTGATTTTATCGGGGGTGGTCCTTACAATACTTTAAAAGAAATGTTGCCAGAAAACCAAGCTTTATTTAGCACTACGGAAGACACTAAAGGTTTAACAGGCAACGCTTTAATTGCAGCTAACTTTAGAAATAGAATAAAGATGGCAAAAGACGGAGCAATTATCGGTGCTTTATTTCCTGTGGTAGGACCAGCATTAGTTGGAGGGGCAAAAATAACAGGGCGTGCTCTTACTAAACCTAGAAAAATGTTTGATGATCCTAATGAAATGGCTTCTATTTTAGGTGCACCTTTAAAAATAGTAGGGGAAGTTTTTACGGGAGTTGCAGATTTATTAGCAGGTAAAACTCCATACACTACAAGAGAACTTCCAATAGTTGGTAAAGCTATTGGTTCTATTGGCAGTGGGGTTTCTAGTGCTATACAAAGTACTGCAGCTTTTACAGGTAGACAAGTTTTTACTAGAGCAGTTTTAGGTTTTTATGATACAGCCTTTCAAAAACAAAAAATTATATCCGGTATCGGTGTAGAAAAAACATTTACTAGAGCTTTACCAGAGTTTAAAGAATGGCGTACTTATTCTGTTCATAGCGTGGATCCTTTAGAGTCTTATCTTGCTAGTATCGATAATAAATTAGCAGCTTTTAGAGACATAGGTAAACTAACTAAAGATGCTTTTGGTTTAGATCAAAAAGCTAACTTTATGATTAACTCTAAAACTAGAACTATAAATAAATATTTAGATCAAATACACAACGAAGCTTACAAAATGGCTAGAACTTTTGAAGAGCGCTACCAACGTTATGGTGAACATCAAACTTTTCAAAAAAAATATTTAGACGAAGTTTATGAGTATTTGGAAGGCACTAGATCTTTTGTTGATTTAGGTGGAGGTCAAGCATTAAAAAATAGTGCTAAAAACCTTAAAGATTTTACTACAGTTTTAAAAAAAGAATTTAAAGATGTATTAGATGATGATAATCCGTTAACAAAAGTTTTAGGACAAAGTTTAGATGGTTATTTTAGAAAGTCTTTTGGTATTTTTACTAATGCTAACTACAGGCCCCCTGAAGGTTCCGCAGAAAAAGCTAAAGTGTTTATTAAAGAATTAATAGAAGGCAATGAAGGAATGAAACTAGAAGCAAAACAAGCTGGAATTAGTATAGATGAATACGCAAGGCTTCAAGTAGCTGATATATTACATACCGCTTATTATGAAGGTCTTGATCCTTTAAGAGCTTTAAATAAAATAGCTAAAAAAATTGAATTAGATGATATTAAAATAGTAACTGGCGAAGAATTACCAAAAGTATTAAAAACTTTATTGGGTGAAGAAAAAAATTTAAAATCTTCTGTGCTACAAACAACGGGTAATATAATTGCTGGAGTAGAACAAAAGAAAGCTTTAGATAAAATAGCTGTGATGGGTTTAGAAAACGGTTGGTTATTTAATACTGAAAAAAGAGCTTTAACTGCCGGAGGTATTTCAAATGCAGCACAAATAACAGATCTTAAAGGTAGTGGTTTTTTACCTTCTAGTATACAAGGTTTATGGGCTACTCCCGAATTAGCAGCACAATTATCTGGATACAATATTTTTGATTCATTTTTAAAATCTAAAGCATATCAAAATTTAATTGCTTTTAAAGCTATGGTGCAAAGTGGTAAAACTTTGTATTCTCCTTCTACACAAATGCGTAACTTAGGTTCTGCTAGTTTGTTTGCTTTAAATGCTGGACATATTGGTGGAGACGTAAGTGTAACACAAGGGTTTAAACTTGTGTTAGATGATATTTATGGTGCGGGTAATACTTTAGATGAAAGTTTGCTTATCAAAGATGTAAGGCGTGGTTTAGAACTTGGAGTTTTTGATGAAAATATACAAGCTAATGAGCTAGGTGCTGTGTTAAGAGATTTGAAGGGTTCTAAAAATTTAGTTACTGGCGAACCTACCGTTAGTGATTTTAATATGTTTATTCAAAGAGTAGGTGAGTCAAAAATTAATCAAACGGTACAGAGGTTGTATGCGGGTGGTGATAATGTGTGGAAACACTATGGTTGGAAATTTTATCAATCTCAATTAAAAAATGGTGTTATTAAAAATATAGATGATGTTAAAGCTTATTATAAAAATATAATGGGTCAAACTTTTGATGAATTTGATTCGGTTACTGGTGCTAGAAAAGGTGTAGTTGAGGGTATAGAAGAAATCGGTGCTTATTTATTAAGAGAAACATATCCTACATATAGTCGAGTGCCTCCGGTAATACAAGCTTTACGTAAATTACCACTTGGTAACTTTGTATCTTTTCCTGCAGAAATGATTAGAACTTCTGCGCAAACAACAAGTTTAGCTTTAAAACATATTGCCTCTGATAATCCAAATCTTAGAGCCATGGGTTATAGATCTTTAATGGGTCAATATACTACTATGTATGGTTTAAACGAAGGCGCACAACAATTAGCTGGTGTTATGACAGGAGTTACGCAAGATAAAGTACAGGCTTATAGTAAAGAATTAGGTCCTTCTTTTTTAGAAGATCACATATTAATACCTATTACTAAACAACAAAAAGATGGTTCGTTTAAAGCATTTGATATGTCAACTTACAATCCTTACAATTATTTAACTGATCCAGTTCAAAGTTTTATAAGTGAATTAAACTCTACCAGACTTGATCCTGATAAAATTGAAGGTGAAGTATATGCTCGTTATATGAATGCTGTTAAGCCTTTATTTGCTTTTGCAGAACCTTTTATATCAGAAACAATTGGCCTAGAACCTTTTGTGGATATTTGGGCACGTAAAGGTCAAAAAGCAAATGGGGGTTTTATTTGGTCAGACACAGATGATTTTGGTGTTAAAGTAAATAAATCTTTTGAACATATTTTTGAAACTATATCGCCAGGAATATTAAGAACTGTTGATCAAATTGGTGGTGCTCTAACTTTAGATGTTAAACAAGGAAAAATTGTAGATTTATCGGATACTCTTTTTAAATTATTTGGTGCTTCAGTGTTATTAATAAATCCAGTAAAAGCACTTGATTTTAAAGCAAAACAAATTAGAGAAATTAGAGAAAACGCTTTTAAAACTGAACACTTTTTTAGTGATGAAAATGCATTACAACGCGGTCCTATTTATAATAGTGAAGGTAGAAAAGTTGGTCATAATATGGCTAACGAATTAAACCAAATAAACGAAGAAGCGTTTAGAGCTCAATTTGAAATATATAAATTGTTTAAAAGATCTATAGAAACAGATTTATTAACATATTCACAAATAGAAGATACGCTTGGAAAAGAAGGTAGGGGTGTAATAAATGTAGAAAGACTATTAGACGGTGAGTTTAGTCCAGTTGGATATTCTTATGATACATTAGATGCAAGAGCTGAAAGATTACAAAAAATTTATAGAGAACAAGGTATAATAACTCGTTACGAGGATTTCTTTCCTGAAGGTGCACTTGACGACGTGATAGATAAATGGGAAGGAACTATGTTTAAAAACTTTATAGACCAAGATAGAGAACCAGGACCTGTAAGTATGAAACCACCAGTAAATAATACACCAATAGAAACACAAACGGTTGAACCACAAGTGCCGCCGTTACCGGACAGCGAAAAACCAGTAGTTAATACACAGCAAACGGCTAGCGTAACGGGGGCCACGGTTAGTCCTAGGACTGGACTTACTGATTCAGAAAGTGTATTGTTATCTCCAACGGATCAATTGTACAGACGTAAACAAAGAGGTTTAGCTTAATGGAAATGGAACCACAAACAGAGCGAGAACATATAATTTCAATACAAGGACATATAACTGGGGTGAAGAGAGATCTAAATAATTTAAAAGATGACGTGTCGCATTTACACCGCGACGTAGAAACATTGGGTGGCAAGATAGATAAAATCTATTGGGTTGTGTTATCTATAGTGGGGGCTGTAGGTTTAATGGTTATTGAAAAATTAATAGAAATGGTAGGTAGCTAATGCAGCTTTCAGACAACTTTACATTACCGGAATTAATTAAATCACAGACCGCGGTGCGCAAAGGCATTGACAACGAACCGGGGACCGTGCAAATCGAGAATCTTATTCACCTAGCGAAAACCATCCTACAACCAGTGCGTGAGCACTTT
>Ga0075441_10001759_pt1 | contig 10293 bp, 4 predicted proteins | sample CoawatmetaG00DNA_FD_71582 | JGI IMG/M metagenome (GOLD analysis project Ga0075441, IMG submission 71582) | Marine microbial communities from the West Antarctic Peninsula - Coastal water metaG002-DNA | ecosystem: Environmental > Aquatic > Marine > Coastal | place: Atlantic Ocean: West Antarctic...
CATTAAGTTAATATCATATTCATCTGGATTACTTACTGCATTAATAGATCTTTTATAAGCTTTCGACCCATCTTTTTCAGCAGTAGATAAATCAAACCCAAATAGATTTGCAGCAGAAATATTTGTATCTAATCCTACAAATCTTGATGGATTAAATCCGTCAAATCCACCTTGGAATGGTACAATAAATTTCTTAGTTGATAAGTTAATTGTTGTACCATCTGGAGTAATTGATATTGTTGCTTTACCTGCTAAAGAAGCAGATGGATGTTGCACACAATCAGATAAGTTAAAGTGTTTATTATTACCAACTGAACTATTTGTAAATGGTAATGGCATTAAGTAGTTAGCATTATCTGTATCTGTATAATCGAATCCGTAATAGATCTTCCTGTTGTATACGTTATCTGCAATTTGTGTTTTCTTAATAGAGTGATTATTATCACCAGCTTCTGTAGTAGAGTTTGTATGACCAACAAAAGATGCTGTTGGTAATGTTCCTACTGACGTATTAACTGCTTGATGTAATGCTTCAAATCCAAATGGTACTAGATCAGGTGATGTACCTTGATCTTTTACCTCTTCTGGAACTTCTACCCAAACATGTCTTGATAGATTAGGATAATCACCAAATACAGTTACTTTACCGAATTCATTAATTTTTTGATATCTATCACCAATTACTCTAGCAATAAAGTTAGGTGAGTTTGGATCTAAAGTTACATTACTCCACTGCTCAACTATATGTGGTCTTAAATCTTTATCTCCAGATCTTGAATATGGAGTATTTTGAGCATGTATTGTACCATCTACATCTACTCTACGAATCTGTACAGTAAATGTACCGTAATCAGATCCTGCTACTGCACTTGCATCTTTTATATTAGAAATAGCAACTTTGTATTGGTAGCTAGTTGACGGACCATGTGATCTTGTATGGAATTTAAACAGTCTAGTCGTTTTTTGAGTTTTATAAGATCCTAGATTTTGTGATACAATCCATGGTGTTCTTGCTTCATAAGCATCTTTCTGAGAATATATAGTTTTATAGTTATTATCTATTGTAGTTGCAGCTACTGATAAACTAGAATCTGCACTATAAGATCTTGATGCATAATTTTTAAATAATAAGTAATTATATACTGGTTTGTTTCTTGATTTAGGTGTTATACCAAATGTTCTACCTAGCCACTGTTCAGATGTTGAATCTATTGATCCTGAGTAAGTAGTATTAGATGTTAATATATTACCTGTATCAGTATCACCTGTGAACCCGTCTCCTGTTGGATTGTATGTTGTTACTCCATCTCCTGCAGCATCATCTGCTAGATATAATGTAAATGATTCACCATCATCAGCACCGTTTTTAGTTGAGTCACCAGCAAAAGCTTGTACCATTGACATTGTTGCAACCATAGTAGCTGCATTATTTGATGCTGATACTGTAAGCCCTACAGATGCATCTCCTGTAATTCTATTTATAATTCTAACTGCATTTGCTCCAGCTGTTTGGTAAGTTTCAGTAGCTGAACCTCCTACGAATGAAGAACTTACTACTGATGCATGAAATAATAATTGACCAGATACCTTACTTGATGTTATTAAATTAATAGCGGCAGCAATATTGGTTGCCATAGAACTAGAAATAGCTGATGTAGCTAGTACAGCTTCATCAGTAGCAGCTACTATGTAAGATGCTGAAGGTACTAAGATGTGTGTATTAAATACTGTAGTTAAAGTTCTAAGACCTGCTGGTCCTTCATTTGCTGATCCTGGTGATGCAGTAGTTCTTACAACTGTACTGTGACCAAATCCTTCTGGAATACCACTCTCTGTGTCAGCACCTTGTGAACTTGAAAAGAAGAAGCCGTATACTTGCTCAACATCACCGGCTGCTGGGTCTGGTGTTGAAAGTGTAAAGAATGCTTCACAATATGAACCACTACTATTTGCTCCAGATCCTGAAAGATATAGCATTGTAGTTTCTGGTGTACCATCACCAAATTTAACACCAAATTTCGCATCATTATCTACCTGTGTTGGGTGAAGTACTGCAAATGTATCGGCTGTACCTCCAGCACTTGCTAATGCACCTGCTGTAGATTCTATAGCAGAAATACCAATCAAATTAGGTTGATATCCTGATAAACCAAGTGTCCGTACCACAGTAACTCTACCTGCACTCTTCAAATAAGCTTCCACTGTATATGGTACATAACTATCTAAAGTTTTAGGTCCAAATACAAGTTCAAATTCTTTGAATGATTCAATGATTACTGGTTCAAATGCTGGACCTTTAACTGTTGGTCCAACTATTGCTGCACCAATTGCACTAATACCTGCTGGTAAGAAAGATAAGTCTCTTTCTCTTGTGAATACACCTGGGCTAACTATTTTTTCTGCCATTTTTATTACTCCTAGAGTTTATATTTTATTTCTATTCAGGAAATGCTGCACCTGTTGGTAAGATGTTAAAGTCAAGTATAATGAATTCTGCTGCTTTAGCTGGTTGCAAGAATAGCTCACCTACCATTTGATTTCTATCAATTACATCTGGTGTGTTATTCGTTGCGTCCATTATTACTTTAAATGCATATACTCCCTGTCTTTGTTGTACTGATTCTAAATATGGGTTAACTATGTTTAAGAATCTATTTCTAGTTGCGCTTGTATTGTTTTCAAATACTAGATATCTAGTAGCTGATGCAATAAATTTCTTAACTGCAATTAGTAGCCTTCTTACGTTAACTCTATCCAATGCTGATGGTTTAGCTTGAAGTGTTTTCTGACCCCAGATACATACACCTTGTCCAGGGAATGTAGCTATCGGGTTTACTCTACCTTCATATAAATCATCTCGCTCTTCATGAGTCACTCTATCTGCAGTTTCAATAACTTCAGTTAAGGATCCACGATTTAAACCAGCTGGTGCAAACCATTCAAATGCTACTTGATCATTATATGCAATTGCTCCTGGAACAACTACTGATGGTGGTACCCAAACTGGCTTATTTTTATCTGTATCTAAAATCTTAACCCATGGATAATACGTTGCTGCGTAATTTGAGTCGAAAGCTTTAATTGTATTAGTTACTGTTGTTATACTATCACCATATGCAGCTGCATCCATTACATAAAATGCATCACCTCTATCCTCACAAGTATTTTTAGCGTGAGTTGTTATTACAGAATGCTCTCTATGATTTGCACCTGGTGTCACCATTAAGTTGATATCGTATTCATCTGGATTAGATACTGCATTAATAGCTCGCTTATATGATTTAGAACCACCCTTTTCGGCTGTTGAACAATCAAATCCAAATAAATTAGTTCCAGAGATATCGTCACCTAGTCCTATAAATCTTGCAGGATTAAAACCATCTTGACCGCCTTGGAAAGGTATAACAAATTTCTTAGTTGATAAGTTAATTGTAGCTCCTCCTGGTGTGATTAATGTTTCATTATTTCCTGTTCCATTTAATGAAGCTGAAGGGTGTTGTTTTTCATTACTTAAATTAAATGCTACATTTGCACCAACCTCACCTAATGTACTTACTAAAGGTTTAAGGTAATTATGATTATCAATATCTGTATAATCAAGCCCGTAATAAACATTTCTATTGTAAACATTATCTAAGATTTGTGTTTTTTTAGCTACTGTTGAGTTAGTTTGCCCTATGATAGAGCCTGATGGACAGTCTGTAAATGTGCTATTTAGTGGATCTTTAAGTGCTTCATACCCAAATGGTACTAAATCTGATGATATACCTTGATCTTTAACTTCTTCTGGAACTTCTACCCATATATGTTTAGATAAATTTGCATAATCACCATAAATACTTACCTTACCAAGACTATCTGTAGCTTGATACTTATCACCTATCACTCTAGCAATAAAGTTAGGAGAGTTTGGATCTAAAGTTAAGTTGTTAAATTGCTCTATAATATCAGGTCGTCTGTCTGCATCTCCTGATGATGGAAACGGTGACAGCTGACTATTAATAGTTCCATCTACATCTACACGTCTCAATCTCATTGAGAAAGAACCGTAATCGCTTCCTGCAACTGCTCCAGCTGCACGAATATTGTCTATTACTACTTTAAATTCATAATTAGTTGCTGCACCATGTGATCTTCTATGAATTTTAAATAATTGTGTTGTTTTACCACCAATTTTTTGTGATTCAATCCAAGGTGTCCTTGCCTCTAACTCATCTTTATTTACATTATAAGTCGATTTAAATGTTAAAGTTTGACGACCTTTAAGTGTTACAGAAGTTTCTGCATTTGTAACTGATGCTGCATTTGATCTTGAAGCTTCATTTTGAAAAAATAAATAAGTATATAGAGGTTTTACTCTATCTTTAGGTGTTTTACCAAATACCTTAGGAATATGAAATGCAGAGGATGGATCTAATGACATTGAATATGCCATATCACCTGTCTTTGCATGAGTTGGTAAAAGACCATCTCCATGCTGTAATGTAGTTTGTGCTCCTGCTGCAAATGTTGAAGTTGAAATATAATCTGCTGCTGATGCAGAAGCAAAAAATACAAATCCTGAACCTGAGATATCAAATGCAGAAGCTGTGAATGGTGTGAACTTAGCATCTGGATCAACTTGTGATGGGTGAAATACTGCTACCGTTTTAGAGGTTTGTGTACTGTAACCTTTGTCATATGTTGCACTTGTTGGTCCTACGTTAGCTGTTATAGTACATATAGATTGATCAGCTGTATAGCCATCAAGTCCTAAGATTCTAACTATAGTTACTCTACCTGCACTCTTTAGATACTGTTCAACTGTATATGGTACATAGCTTTCTAGAGATTTAGGACCAAATACTTGTTCGAACTCTTTAAATGATTCTATAATAGTTGGTTCAAATGCTGGGCCTTTAACAGTTGGTCCTATAATTGCAGCACCTATTTGTCCAATAGCTGCTGGTAAGAAAGATAAGTCTCTTTCTCTTGTAAATACACCTGGGCTGACGATTTTTTCTGCCATGATTATTGACTCCTACTTTTTTATGATTGGGCTGGCTTAAATTCACCGGTCTGTGGATCTAATGTACCTGCACCGTACTTATCGTTTAATTCTTTAACTAGTGCTCGCTCTTGCTGCTCTAAGTCTATAATTTCTTTTTTTAATGCTACTTCAGCTTTTGATGCAGTTTCTAACTGTCGCTCTATTTGAAACTTTTGAAAACTTAACTGACCAAATACTGCTGTTTTTTGCTGATATTCCTTCTGTACCTCTTGTATCTTGTTCATTTCATCTTCAGTGAACTTAATTGCTTCTGCCATAACTTAACTCCTTTTTTTAATGTGATTAGCCATACTACGTACTGATGTAGTCTTAAATAAATATCTTAATGTTACCTCAAACACTCAGTATTATGTATGTTTAGACGGTTATACATCAGGAGTTTGCCACTCTTCACTTTTAATCACCTCAGAGATTTCAGACCTACTATATAGTGTTAATTCCCTGCAGAAATCTGGTAGGTCTTCTGGATACACCTTTATTATACGCTTTGTACTATCAAAGTTAACTCTCCCAGTTATTAAAGGTGAGACACATTTACTACTAATAGTTTCAAGTTGTAATTCACTGTAACTATTTAAGGTCAGTATTATGTATTCTACTAACACCATATTATATTAACTCTTTTGGTGTATCAGGACCATATGTACCACCAACATTTAATGCAGCTGAAGCTACTGGTAATCCATATGGTTCACCAATATACAAGGCTTGCCAACTAGGAGCTATTATATATGAACCAGTTACTTCACCTGTTACAGTAGGAGCTCTTTTAGGTGAGATGTGTAATGCTGATACATTTGGATCAATTGCAGGTCCTTTAAATCGCCACCACCCCATTAATCCTGATTTGACACCTTGACCACTACCTGAGCCTGATGAGGTATCAAATGTAGCAACACCACTATTGAACGTTATATCAGTATAATTTCCAGAGGAGAACCCGTTAGTATTTGTTACACTTGAACTTCCCAATCCATCATCACCACCGGTTCCTAACTCTAGTGTTATCTGTGAGCCTTCATTACTTGCATATATAGTTTGAAATCCTGGGGATGCTGAGATTGGGTAACCAAAACTAGCATCTCCAGATATTCTCATATTTATCGTTTTAACTATTACCTCAGCCATATCTGCTGAATTACCATTTCCTTCTAGTATATTTATGTTTACTACATCAGTACCTGTTCCTGCAAAGGTGGTAACTGCTCCTGTAGCATAGGATCTATGAAATTGATATTCCACTACCTTTCCACTATGATCAATAAGTTTAAATCTAACACCTTCACTAATATTAGCATTTGTAACATTAAACACAATCTTACGTCCTTCTATTACCCCTTTATCATAATTACCATTATTACTAAGTATATCAGCTAGTGGAGTTCCATTACCATACAATTTACCTACATCATTAGAATCAAGATCAACACCCTCCCAGAATGCACACTCTGCTATATACATCTCAGTGTAATCATCTGAATTTCTACCTATTGCTGCATTTTGAAATTGAGGTTCAGATCCTCCATAACCTGTAGTGCTACAAGGTATAGCTCCCATTTGTGAGGTTCCTTGACCTGGATAGAAATTATCTAATGTTTGTGCGCTATGGTTTATCCATACATTATGATTAGTACTCCAACCGCCTACATTTCCATCAGCTGTTCTCCCTGTACTACTTGACCATACTATATGGTACCAGGTGTCAGCTACTATATTTGTACTTCCGCGCATAATTACTCGCTGTGTTGTTGCATTACCACCAGCTCGACCCCAACCTACTCCAAAACGTACATTACCACTTTTATCAGTTACAAGGCCTGCGAAATTACCTGTCCATTTAGAAGTTCCTGCATTAACAGACAGACCAAATGCAGATGTTTCTTTGATTATGAACCGTGTCATATCTAGATCACTTGTCTCTATTTCTTCAATTACCTGAGTTATTGTGGATTGTGGAAATTTAACCCAGAACGACCAAGATGCTGGTCTAAAAAAGTAAGCACCGCCATGACGCGTTCTTGAATCTTTCCAAAAAACTGGTGAGCTTGGTCCTTGAAGATCAATATAATCACCTACACCATCAAGGTATAAGGATCCACCTGAAAAGGCAGGGGATCTTCTAGTACGTATAAATTTGTTTACTTTCATATTATTACCAAGCTGCTTCTGGGGTTGTGTATTGTTCTCTATACTGTAACGTTAGACCTAATAAACGTGCAGCTCCAGTATATGTATCTAAAGCTGGATCCCTAATTACTCTGAAGCAAACTACATCATGCAATGATGCAGATGCACCGTTTGATGCAGATATGTAAGCGGTAGCTGGGGATGTATGAAGCTTTCCGGTATCGTTAAGACCTGTATCTTCTATTGTTTCAAATATATTTTCTGAGAAGCCCATGCTTTCATTATTACTTATTGGTGTCATATTAATTCCAAAAGCAACTGAATTTGTTGTTCCAGTAGCTGTTAAGTAGTGGAATTTAGCTTTTAATACATGTCTATCCCACTCACCAGGCATAGTTAGTTGGAAGTTAGCATAATTTTTAGAAGTTCCTCCACCTCCAAATGATAGGTAATCTATTGTTTGATAGTTTGTACCAGCTCCACCTCCAGGAAACTCATCTGTTCCAGCTGATGCTCCTCCATTGACTCCAGGTGTCATTCCTGCAGCTGCTACGTAAAATGATCTATAATTTGTTGATGCTAATGAACCAGCTATTTTTATATTCCCACTTGCACTTACATTACCTTCTACTGTTAATTTTTCAGTTGGCATTGTTGATCCTATACCAACTTTACCTTCATGTGTTACTCTTAATCGTTCATCATTATTTCCAGCTGTTTCTGAAGTTGCATTTGTTGTATAAACTACAAATGCTCCTTGACCTTCTTCAGTTGTACTAGATGCATTTCCATCACTATTACCAATTTCAGCACCTATCTTAACTTGTGGTGTAACGTTTCCGTTACTATCAGTAAATTTGAAATCAATAAATGATCGTTGAGCAGAAAGGTCTGTGTGTACATGATTGTGAAGAACCATTAAACTAGCACTTTCAGCTGTTCCTGTAAGACTTTGTGTTACAACATATAGTGGTGTGTTAGTTGGATTTGACACAAGCGCATGTGATGAAGTTCCAATAGTAACTGTTTGTGCAAATAATCCATAACCAAATGATCCTGTTGATGTAGAACTTCCACTTACATTACCTCCAAATGATCCTGATCCTTCAACTGTTATATGAGTTGGTGTAGCTGCACCATTTGCAAAACTTGCTTCAACTATACCACCAAAAGCTAATTTATTACCTGTTTGAGTTATTGTTGCGTCACCAGCATCAAAATTAATTACAGCACCTTCAGCTAAGAATAAATCTGACCATCTTTGATTTGCATCACCTAATGCTGTTGCATCATCAGCTCCAGGTGCTACAACATTTGCTTGTATTACCATTTCCTGCGCGTTTGCAGCATAGAAGTGGATCTCATTAGCAGTTTCAAAATCTATTTTTGTTTGATCATCTTCACCAATTTTTATATCAGTAGCTAGTATTTGTGCTAATGATGTATGTGGGTTAGGATGAGGTCCAATATTGATATTGTGTGCGTAGATTGTTCCACTAGAAGTAATATTACCACTTGCTGTTACATTTCCAGCTGTCCATACCCCTCTACTTGCACTAATCCAGCTACCTGATATATTACCTTGTATAGTTAAATCATCTGAAATTTGTAGGGTTGATGCTGATATATGTCCAGTACCGTTTGCGTGTGAACTCTTACTTACCCAAAGTGTACCTCCCATTGTTGATTGACCATAAACTTCAAAAGCATGATTTAATGTTCCTCCATCACCTACTCCATAACCTAATTGCGTTTTAGCTCCTGCTACTGTTAGCCCTTGCCCACCTACAATTTCATGATTATGTATTTCTATTGTTTCTGTTGATATAAATCCAAATGACCCTGTCCCTTTACCACCACCTGAACCAGTTACCATGATATTATCGAAGCTTGCACTTGGACCAGCAAAATGACTTGAAGAGATAAACCCACTTGCACTTATATTACCTGAGGCTGTTATATGATTAGAAGCTATTAAAATACTTGCACTTATATAATTACCTGTATGTGGTTTACTATGATTTATTGAATTACTAACCCATATATTTATAGAAGAAGTTATGTGACCTGTAGCATGTAGATTACCGTTACTTGCACTAATACTACCATTTGCTCCTCCAATATAAAGCGCTTTGGATCCTGAAATAGTACCTGCTACTTGTAATTTATTTACTGGAGTTGCAGTACCTATTCCAACATTATCATTACTTCCTAGTACATGAATAGTGTGTAAATCATTATCAGTTCTTACGACGAAATCTACATCACCTCCATCACCAACTGTTACTGTTGCTGGAACTATAGTTAAATTAACTTGAGCATCTGCTGCTATTGATACATTATTATCTTGAAATCTTAACCATGTATCATCAGTTCCTGTGTTATCGTTATGGTATATATATTCATCAACTCCTATATTACCAGCTACATCAAGTTCGTAATGAGGAATCATCGTGTTAATACCTACTAATGCATTATCTCCCGCTTTTGACACCCCGTTTTCCTGTCTTCCCATATAATAATGTGGACCTGACCCTGTAACTCGAAGTGAACCAGTCATCATCTGCTGATCATCATTAGTGTCACCCATTTTGTTTGATCCAGATGTAAATGTAATAGATGCAGAAACATATTCTGTGTGAAACTCTTGTGCTACTATAATATCTGATACATATAAATTACCAGTCATGTGTGTATGACCTTTAAATATGGATGTACCTGACACTACTAAAGCAGTTTCGGTAGATAAACCAGTACTTATATCTTCTTCATTTTTTGCATTTCCATACAATAAAGCTTTACCAAAATTTGTAAATGTTGATGATCCTGATACAGTAAGTGATCCTGTAACATTCACAGTACCTGATACTTCTAGAGTTGCATTTGGTGCAGTTATACCACCTATCCCAATATTAAACTTTTCCCCTGTCTGTCCACCTAACACCATTGAATTAGCTTGAGTTACTAAAGCTTGATTTCCAATTGCATATGCATTATCTAATGCTGCAGAAGCTGATGGTCTTGATCCTATTAATATATTATTTGTATTTGTAGTTAAAGTTTTTGAACCAGCGTTATGACCTATTATTACGTTATCTGCTCCAGATGTTATAATC
>Ga0075441_10001760_pt1 | contig 10291 bp, 9 predicted proteins | sample CoawatmetaG00DNA_FD_71582 | JGI IMG/M metagenome (GOLD analysis project Ga0075441, IMG submission 71582) | Marine microbial communities from the West Antarctic Peninsula - Coastal water metaG002-DNA | ecosystem: Environmental > Aquatic > Marine > Coastal | place: Atlantic Ocean: West Antarctic...
CAAGCTCCTGGTGGATTAGTTATTGTTCCTGCTGGAACAGACCCTAGTGATAGATCTAATATCATTATAAGTACAGTTAAGAATAGTGATGGAGCAGTGTCTATCTACAATAAGGATGGTGATACTGTTGATATGGTATCAGATTTAGATGTTGTAAAAACAGCTACTGGTTCTTATGATATTAAAGGGGATTTTGGTGGGGAATCACGTACTCATCATTCATTCTCCTTGAACGAACGGTCTAGACGTGTCATTATACTACCTCATACGAAGTCTAATGATAGTGTTTATGGTCCAGTTCAGTTTCTTAATATGCTTAATACTGCAGGCTTGAGTCCAGAGTCTTTGGCTGAGATTCAACCGTTCATTGATTCTATGATAGACTTAATGAAAGGGCAATCTGACTCATGGACAGATGCACTGTTAGAGGCTGTAGAGGATCCCAGAGCTTTAAGAAAATTAGTCGGATATATGTATTCTGAAGCTGCCGATGAAAAAGATAATGTAAGAAATAAGGCTACTGAGACTGATGGCGTAGGTGTTCATCACCCTGATATGTTTAGTAGGTTTAGAGGTATGCTGTTAAATTCTTTCCTTGTAAGAGGCACAATGCAAGCTCGATCATCTAATGATAAGATGACAGGATTAGATTCAGATACTGCTGGATCAGATTATGTACTAAAACCTGATATGGAGAATAGGATAGAGGTAGATAGTGATGGTGTCCCTACAGGAGTAATACTATCATCAGCTAATCATGCAATATTCAATAAGATTGTTAAGCAAATGGAAAGTGATATCGGTATTGAAGCTATTCTAGGCGAAATGCAAGACAGTATGGATATGTCTTCTGTAGAATACAATAGTCTATTGAAGCTTCCTGCTAGTAAAAGATTGCGTAAAGTCAGAAGAATGCTGCGTAAAAATCCTACTATGGTAAATCAATGGATGATCAGGCGACCTAAATATGTTATGACATATAGGTCTCCCATTGGGCAGATAAGTTCATTGGCAGCGAGAAAGATACAAGAATTTGTTCCAGATGAAGGCAATGCTATTTATCATCATCCATTAGATGTATTCAAGAGATTGGTTGGAGATTTTGATATTGATGAAGCAGGGGTAATTTTGTTGAATCAAGCTCATGCAGATGCATTTAACTCATTTCAATCATCAGTCTTATATACACAGGATGCTGCTCATAACTCTGACTTAGATGTATTTGATGTAGGTACTCCAGGAGAGATTACAAATGTATCTTCAAAGTTTAGTGAGATGTCTTCGCAGCTAAAAGGTCAAGGTGTTCAAGGCCAGGCTGCTGTATATAGAAACTTAATGAATACCCTCTCTCAACATATTACCGGGATATCATTTAGTGATGGGGTAATTGCATGGCCTAAGAAACCTAATGATAGAGTTGTTATGGATTATGCTCCTCTCAATAAAGATATGACAACCAAAAAATTACATGATATGGGTTGGACTAACGCTGAAGTTGTTGTTATTAATGGAGTTAAGTACCTAAAAACCTCAGCATCACATGAAGCTGTATTGCTGATTAATGCCGCTACAGATAATGTAAAGAATAATTTATTCACTAAAGCTTGGGGTTTTGATGGTAGTGACTGGTTAATGAAGAAACTGTTTGTTACATCAGATGGCACACCATTAAGCAAAGAGCATATTGGGCTATTAAGAGGACGTAAAGATAAGAGTTCAGGTGATTACTTTAACGGAGTCCTTAGTATATTTAATTACTCAAAACTAAAGAAGGGTAAAGATGGTATAGGCAGAAAACTTAATCTGCATTCATTCTTCTTTAAATTAAAAGCTGCACATGAGTTCTTGCACATGAGTGCAGACGATCAGGCATCATTATTGATAGAAAGAGGCCGCAAAAAGTTTGGCCCTAAAGAGCTTAAAATTGCCGATCTCAAGATGAATGAAGTTATTACACCTGAAGAACAGCTACTAATAGGTCCATGGGATAAAGTACTTGAAAAGTATGGTGAAGACTTGTTAAATTCCCCCTTTGAATACAATGATGATAGGTTTGAATTGGCTCATTATAAAGCTCTTTCTCAAGCTTCAGCCTGGATAAAGAAGAAGCTTAATATTAGTGCTGAGGGTATGAAGGAAGCTGACAATCTTGCTATAAGCTTCTTACATGAATTTCATAAAGTATTCAGAGATAACGATAGATTCACCTCTGAGAGTGTTAGTTATGACGATGAGTTACTATTCTTAACTAAAGAATATGAAAAGGCATTTGATGCATTAGCTAAGAAGTATGGTGATGATGTTAGATTAGTAGCTTCAGTTAGATATCTGTCTGGGTATTTTAATGCAGATGAAAATATGTATAAGAATGTACTAAATGTTCTACCTCCATTAGAGGTATGGGACAAACGTATTTACACTGGGTATATGGGTGCGTGGGAGAAGGCTTTTTTCTCTAAGAAAGAATTAAGCAAAGAAGAATTAAATGATTATAAGACTGGTAAAAAGGGCGGCGCTGCTCAATTACTAGCTAAATGTAGAGGATAGTATGAAACAAGACTGCTCAATAGCAACAGATGCTCTGGATCATGTAGAAAACTTACGTAAAACTGCTGTACGTGTATATGACAGTATGTTTGGTGAAGAATTGAATATGGCAGGGCCATTAAGTAATACTATTAACAAACTAACCAAAGATATTGAAATCATTGAGTATGAAGAAACGGTTAATAAAAAGAAAAATACCGGAAAGGTAGTAACTAAAAGAGGATCTGAGCTAAAAGCATTAAGGAAGAGTAAAGCCAAGAGACTTAAAGCTGTTACTAGAGAGCTTGATCAATACTCCCAAAAGCACAAGATGTTAGAGAAGATCCGTAATCTAATGATAGATAGGGTTCTTACTACTATGGATGAAAATGGGTATAATATCAATCCATCTGATATGTTTGGGGCTATGAAGAATATACTCACCAATAGAATTGGTGTATTCGGCACTATGGAATCTAATTGGGATATGCATCAAGTAGCTTCCGCATTAACATTTATAGATAAAGCATTTAAAGCTCAAGATAAGAACGTAGAAAAGCTTAGTAAAAGGTCTTCATTTGCAGAAAAGTGGAGAAAAGGTTCTGTAGGTTGGTGGTCAGATGAAGTTAAAGATCCAGTAATGGCTATGCTTGATTATGATAAGACTGGTAAAGGAACAGCATACGTAGAGATGACTAAAGAGTATATCTCTAAACGATACGCTAAGTCAAATAAATATAAGAATCTGTTCACTGAGATAGTGACATCTTTATATGATGCTATAGATAGAGGTGCTGCATATTACCGTATTCAGGATACAAGTGCAGATTTAATAGACCAAAAGAAAGAGTCTAGAAGAAATCTAGAGAAAATAGCTAGTGAAATCTTGGATGGAGAAACTAAATTTGTTAAGCCTGCAAAGATATATAACCTTAAGGGAGATCAATTAAGCTTTACTGAAGAATTTAAGGAAGATAGAGCAGAGTATGAAAAAAAATTAAGACGCAATCTTACAAATAGAATTAGAAAGTTAAGAGATGGTGAGATAATTGAGGATGGTAAAGAGTACTCAGTTGTAGGTCTTTATGAGGGTGGAGATATCCAGAAGTATACAGACGATATGGGTAATGATTTCTTTTATATACCTATTATTCGCATAGTTGATGGTAGAGAAGTTTGGAATGCATATGAGGTACCTACAAGAACTGTAGACTCTGGTGGTAAAAGGGTGCAACAAATGCTATTTCCTAACGATATACTTAATAACCCTGAATTTCGCAACTTCTTTATAGGACCAGAATCATCAGGCAGATCTATTGCCTCTATGGATGGTAAATCTGACAGAATGCCTACTGGTTGGCTAAGATCCCAAGCTTGGGTTCCTCTTAAAGGCCAGTATAAGGAGAAGGGTAAGATTAAAAAGTTTCAAACAAGTGCATACAGTGAGTATGTTGCTGACAGTCAAATAGAGAATGGCGAGAATCAACTACCTCCAGAGATTTGGGAGGCTATATCAGGCATACGGTTATGGAGTAAAGATATCTGGAATGAATCTGCTGCTAAAACTCAAGCTTTCCATGAGAGACTAACGGCTTTAGCCACAGAGTCTAGGCTTAAATCAAAAGATAACAATATGACTGATGTCTTAACAGAGATACTCGGTATGGATATCTTTAATAATGTATGGGAAGTTAATGGTAATACCGTGTCTGTCAATACATATATGGGCCACAGAGACTTACATATGCCATGGGCATTTACGGAAACAGCTACCTTTAATAACTTAGGCGAGACTAGAAATGCTATTAGATCTAAGATAGAAAAAGTTGAAGGTGCGATAGAATCTATGATGAGTAGGAATGCTGAATCTGAGGTTATAACACCAATTAGAGTAGCATTAATAGAGCTTAAAGCTTATGAGCAACATATCACTGACATGGTTGGTTCATTAAAAGGTCAGGATATGAAAGATCGACCTCCTATAAGTCAAGAGGCTACATTACAGATAGCAATGCATAGAAGTGCATCTTCTCAGCCATTTGCTAATGATGAGACTGGCTATACTGGCAGACGTAAAGATTTTGGTGTATTTACTGACTATTCTGATAAGATAATGAAAGTATTATCACAAAATGAATTGAAAGTAGATTTAGCTACAGCTCTTGATGGGGTATCTGCTCCTGTAAGAAAATTTATAATAGATCAAACGCTAGCTACCTTTAATAGTAGTGATGCAGAAGGTAAATTGCTCGGATTTGATTTTGGTACTGGCAATGTAAAAAGACTTTTAGAGTATTATACTGATGGTAAGATTAGTGGTGAAGCTTTATTCCACACACTATCACTATGGAATCAGATAGTCAGTGGTAATCTTTTGGGTCTTGGTTCTGCAATGAACAATAATTGGCAGCGTCTTAGTATATGGATAGAGAACAATGAGGCACTATATTTAGATGCTGAAAGCCTATCTGATGATGTCAAAGAACAAATTGTTAATGAGTCTGGTGTTGATGATGTGATGCAAAGCATTGGAGAAGCATTGATGGCTGCATCAGGTATTGAGCCTGATATCTGGACTGGTATGCATACTAGAAAAGATTTAGCATTATTATGGTTAGAAAAACCATTATTCATAGCAAAATTTAAAAAGACAGCTACATTTAAAGCTTGGGTTGAAGGAATGGCTGAGAGAGGTAACTTTGATACTTCCGATGCTACAACTTCATTGTTCTTAGATACTCAGTGGGAAATGGCCCATGGTTTGGCTGAGGGTACTTTCACACAGAAGGAACGTGATGGTATAAGAACTAAGCTTAAGAGAAACAGCATGTCTGGCATAGCTAATAAATTCTTACACTTTGGTTTATCTGGTGGTATATTTTATGGCATATTCAAAAAGAGTGATGCATTAGCCAAGGCATTCTCATTCATGTCTGTTGAGCGTGAGATGAGAAAGGAAACTGCAGTTGTGGGATCCTTAATGGCTGTGTCTAATTTAAAAACTGAAGAGGCATGGATTATATGGGAAGAAGCTGAGGGTAAGTCTAGATACTCTCATCCTGAAGTATTAGCATTCGCAAGACAAGTAGTTAATGCTACTATGTTTGGAATGTCTCCTCAATTTCAGAATAAGGCTTTTAGAGGTGAGATTGGAAAGACTGTATTTAAGTTTAAATCATACCAAGCACAACAGTTAAGAGCCGAGTTAAGAGTATATCAATCCTGGAGAGATGGTTTAAAGCAGTTATCATATAAGGAATCCGCAGCATCAAGGGCTCGTGTGTTTAAGTTTTGGGATACAGATTCTATGAGTAAACTAGAAAGAAGAGCATCTAAACTATTGATGAGTAGAATGCTTATAACTACATTAGAAGCTTTTGGTAAATTTAATCTACCAGTTATATCGGGTATGTATAAGATGTGGAAAGGCACTTCATCTAAATTCTTGGGTCAAAATGCAGGAAGTTTAAAACGTGGTGGTGACTCTATGTTAGCAGCCTTCTGGGTAAGTATGTTCCAAGTAATAAGTGGAGTATTGAACTTAGCCGGGGATGATGAGGATGAAATATACGATGATGCTATTAGATATTTCTTCCCCATCTATTTAAATTCAGCTATAGACGTAAGTATGGCTGCCTATAGAGGTAACTTTGCCCCTAAGGAACTATGGCGAGCTGCACAGAAACCAACTGGTATATATTCAAGGGGATTAGAAGTCGGATTGGATCTTGCTGGAGACCTTATCTTTAGTGACGACTAAACCCTTACTTGTTGTGTCTAAATACTCAGCGCTTCTAGACACTCTGTCTAGTTGCTTTTTTATCTCTATGATTGCTTTTCTTATTTCAGCTATATTGCTGTATATCATACCTATCCCTCTATTAATTGTATAAATTTATCAAATTCTAAGACAGCATATATCTTAGTCTTGTTTCTTTTAACGATTAATACAGGTGAATGTTCCTTACTATTTTGAGTCGCTTGTTCTAAAGAGGCCCAAAAGTCTAGTCTTTCTTTATTTTTACACTCGAACGAATAAGGTATCTGATCACGAGCAGCAGGAGAAAGAACAATGTCTTCCCCCGTCATACCCATAGTCTGTGATTTTATATCATCTTCATGAAGTGCAGGGAAGGCAATTCTTAATGCATCTCTTACCGCATTCTGTAATCTTCTCCCCTTGGCTTTAGCACTCCTTACGTTAGACATCTTCATCTTCCTCATCATAATCTATTATACTCATAAACTGCTCTTTATGTGGCTTAGGCTTCATAAAGTGCTGTGCATCTGTCCACAATTCATGCCAGATGTCTTTATCAGGTTCATACGGGCTTGCACTTAGTATCTTCTTGGCAAACCTTTCCGCTGCTTTCATCTTCAGGTAGTAATATTGCTGCGTAGGACCATGTATATTAAACTGTAGTTCTAACTCTCTATTCTCTTCCATTTTACTCCTTTATGTTCATTAACCATGCATTTATAGCCATGGCATCTTTTTCTACTAGTAATTTATTAAAATCCTTATGAGCCGTCGAACCCACAAGTGCATACGCTACAAGGCTCGCTATCTTCATCGTCGTGGCATGATTTATTTTCACTGTTAGTTTTCTCGATGGCTCTTCCAATTATGTCACTCCTCTCTTTATCTGTTAATATTATCTTATTTAAACGCTCTTGTTTATCCTTTTGTTCCTGGTTATCTTTATCAACTTCAAGAACAAACTCTAAAGCTTCTATCCAGCCTCTATTATTTGCCCAATCCATTTCATCCATAGGGTGAAAAGGGTCGTCAAGATGTTCCATTTCTTCTGCTAGTGCACGTTCTATTTCTAATTTACTCTTCATTGAAAAACCACTTTCTTCTTTTATTTTTAACTCCAACTTCCTTTAAGGCGCACTTCTTACAAATTGTTAGTTCGTAAGGTGGTACAAGGGCTGCTATCGCTGGATGTGGCCTGCGGGTATATATACTCACAGGCTTAATCCAAGTCGTTTTACATCCCTCACACTTAAAGCTAGTCCTTTTCTGATCCGGATTGCTTACTGTAGGCAAGTTCTTCAATAATCAGCTCCAATTCATTTATTTGACTAAGTAAATCAAGGATTCTAGTTCGAGTTTCTTCTCTGAATGCATTCATACCATCTTTCCAGTCTGAATCCTCCATCATACGATCTTGTACGCTCATACTACTTCCTCTCCTGTTACTTGATATGCAACTTCACCAGTGTCTGAATTGAAAATCGAGTTAGGTTTAGTGTCTATAAAGCCACTGTCAGATAGAAATTCTTCTGTGCCCCATACTACGCTCTCTTCACCTTCAACCATCGCCCAATACAAAGTTAAGTATACAATAGCGTCTTTAATACGACCCCTTATATCCTCCCTTTGTGATTTATGGCCATTAATATGAGCAACTATGCCATCCATGTGTTTCATTAGGAATGTCATTAGGACTTTATCTCTTGTAGTATTTAGCTGTCTAGCTGTACGTTCAAAGTTACCAAACACATTGATCTCTTCGTGAGCATACTCCTTTTGTCCCTCATCTCTTGTTGATTTTACTTGATCCATGATATCTGTAAATAAATCATCATATTGATCTTTTGTCATTAGTAATCTCCAATGTCTACTAGCTCATTCTTCACTAGCTTGTTATTTAATACATCTAACTTCATGTCTACGTGCTCTCGTTCACGGTTAGCTTCACATCTAATGCGTAACTCTTGAATTAACCCCGTCATCTTACTCTTTGAAGGGATAACTGATAGTAACTTATTAGTGTTATATGCTGTTCTAAATGAACCTTTAGCTGATGCTACATTCATCTGACCTTCATGGAATGCACCTTTAGTTATTTCACTTACTGTAAATACTACTATATTATTTCTTACAGCTAGTTCCATTAACGCTTGTGATGCTTCTTCAGTCTTCATATTAGGGTCTTTATGCTTAGATTTAAATAAGCCCATATGATCAACTACTACTATCTCAGGTTTAACTGAGAGCATTGATATACGCTTCTCTAATTCATTAGCATAAGGACATGAGTAATCAACTGTTAGCCATTTAAACTTTTCATCCATCCCATTTTTCTGGGCTTGATAATGGTCTCTTAGCTGTTCCTCACTCCATCCCATCTCTATTTGCACGAATCTTGACCAGATCTGTCTAGGTGACATCTCCATCTCTATAAAATATGTTGGTCTCTTAAATCCAACCATCAAATTCTGTAGAAACATAGTCTTCATACTCTTAGGTGGTGCTTGTATAACTACTACTTCACCTGGGTAGATAGGAAAGTTTTCACCTTCCCATATATCTCCAAAGTTAAGTGGTTTTACATCACTTTTTAGGAAATTAATGAGGGATGTTTCCATACTGCTAGAGTCCATAACTGTCTGGTTTTTCTTGGACTTATAGAGTTTACATGTATTTGAACAATGGTCATCCATGATCTTATCACTGCATCCATATCGGTTACCTGAACCGCCATGAGAATCATAGGCACTATTAACTATACTTGTCATCTCTTTAGCTGAGAATGGTGAGGCTGGTTCGTCTACTTGCTGTCTCCATTGTTCCATTACAGTCTGAACAACAGATTCAGGGTATAACCAGCGAAACCACGCAGATAATCTTAATGCTGTAGCATGTCTTGATCCACATTCCTTGGTAGATAGCATACTACTAATGCATGGATAGTTTACGGGATCAGGAGTTCTTCCTTGAGATATAAACTCAGGTTGTACTTGATTATCGTACTTTACTCTTTCCATTACATCAAATACAGGGTCACATTCTAATTCAAAATCAGATACTGGCCCTGGTTGCTTAGCTATCTTTTGCATGTGTTCTGTTATATACGCGTTATCAAGATCCTTACGTGTTATTTCACGCTTCCATAAACCTGCCTTAAGATTTAGTGTATTAACTACCCTGATTAATCTTATCTTATCAGTAACAGATGGATCTGCATAGTCAAATATACCTGCATTTGTTAAAGCATCTTTAACCTTTAAATGCAGCAGAGGATCAGGCTTCCACCTGAAAGCTGTTGATGGTATGCCTATATGAAATCCCTTATTACCACTAAAGTAAAGACGATAAGGTATAGAAAGATCATCTAGTAATAGTAGTAGACCAATTGTTTTTTGTCTCGCATTCTCAAGGTCGTTCTTATCTTTACCATCTACATCTAATATAAATTCATCAGGTATATAGACTAACCCATCAAAGCCAGATAAAGTGTGTTTCTCAGCAAAGAAATCTTTAATGCTATCATCAAATTCATATAAAGACATATACGTATCTTTATCTATGTTCATCCAGTCACATACACTGGAACTGTCTTGAAAATAATGTCGTTGTGCTAACCCGAAAGCAAATTCTTTTATCATTACTACTCCTTATTAAAATACAAAAGCCCACATCAATATCGTTAAAATATGTATAATTACATACTATTTTCACGTTTATATAATGGGCTCTTATATTATTGTTTATCTAGAAGGGCAAGTCACTTACTACTGTACTAGTCTCTTCTACAGTCTCAACAGGCTCAGTCCTTAACTTAGGCTCTACCCATTTAGCAAAGAATGCCTCTGCCTTACCCTTAAAGTAAGTAACATCTTTCTCAGTAAACTCTTCCACTATATTCTTAAATGGAACAGGAGCTACGTTTTGTAAGATTTTGTTAAACTTGCCATCTTTATAGAACATGACGTTAACAACTTTACCTACTAATGCTTCTTCACTGTCATCTAT
>Ga0075441_10001763_pt1 | contig 10289 bp, 7 predicted proteins | sample CoawatmetaG00DNA_FD_71582 | JGI IMG/M metagenome (GOLD analysis project Ga0075441, IMG submission 71582) | Marine microbial communities from the West Antarctic Peninsula - Coastal water metaG002-DNA | ecosystem: Environmental > Aquatic > Marine > Coastal | place: Atlantic Ocean: West Antarctic...
ATCTTACAGAGGTATATTAGATACAATGTTAAAAGCAGGAGAAGGAATTGGGTTTATAAATAATAGACCTTCTTTTTATGCTTTTAAAAATGAAATTAAAAAAAGTATAAATCAACATTCTCTTAGTGCAGATCAGCATAAATTTATAGATAAAATGTTATTTTTAGATATTATGACTAGGCCTAACAGTCCATTTGTAAAAAGTGGCCTTGTATCTAAAAAAACTTTTGAGGATTTATATACTAGTCCTACAAGTAATATTATTACTAAACTAAATGAGATTAAAGTTAAGTATCCTAAGTTAGCTACTAATAAGTTTGTAGAGTTGTTAAAACCTGATGTATTTAATCAAGAAAAAAAGAATGGAGTATATTTAATAAAAATGGAAACTTTATTAGAATCTTCTGCGAACAGTAAAAATATTATATCTAACGCACTATTAACTATGGTTACTAATCCTGGAAGATACGCAAACGATAAAAACAACATAGAAGAGTTAAACGAGATAAAACAATTTGCTAAAATTATAGTTGCAAATCAATTATATACTAAAGGATTTACTCTTGGGGCAGGTACTTATATGGATCTTATTCCATCACAGTTTTTATCTACAAATATGTTATTTGAAAGTCAAGACTCTCCTGTAACTTACTATTTACAAGAGGCAGAAGAATCAAAAACAACAAATTATTTTACAAATACAGATTTTATGCATACATTTGTAAGGAATTTTGGAACATTAAAACCTGGAGGATTTCCTTTATTACCGTCAGTTCCTTATAAAGAAAATAAATTCAGAGATAAGAAAAATAAAATGGCATTTAAAGAAACAGTATTTTTTACTGAGAACGATAGTACTGTGTTTGATAAAAATTTAAAATTTACAGATTATTTTATTACAACACCTTTAATGGGAGATCCTATGATATATGTAAGAACCTCAATTAACTCGTCAGGTGTTGCTGGGTATCAACATCTTCAAGCAGCAGGTCTTCCTGGAAAGTTAAGTGAAGTAGGAGTTACTCAAGGTTCTCAAGATTCTATGTTTGATAAGACTGGTAAAGCTATATCTCTAAAAAAAGCTGAAGGTAGGTTTGTAGCTAATAATAAAATAAACTCAATGCCTGAATTTGTTTCAAAACCTGATATAGATGTAATTGAACAATTTTGTAAAATATAAAACTAAATATATATGAAGTGTAAGTATTATAAAAATGGAATAGAAAGTGTGTTGTATACAGAGCTTTTTGGATATATGGACAACACAATTCCTCAAAAGAAAAGTGTTGATGCGGTATATAAAATTTTAAAATCTCATGGTATAGCCACTAAAAAGGCAGGTTCTATATATTTAACACAATCTAATGTAAAATCAAGTCTTAGAGAGATAGAAAATATAAATAATCGTTACCCTGGATTAATAGATACTGAGTATATAAAAATGACTCAAGAAAATATTTACTCTAAATCTGCAGAATTACATGTAGTTAATATAAATGAAGATCTTTTAAAAAGAATAGTAAATGAAGGAGGAACGAATGCTGACTTAACATATAAAACTCAGAATGATTTAGATACTTATGTTAGGACCGTAGCAGGTTTAACGGCCGCATCACAAGAAGATACTCGAGTTTCTGAGGCTATTAGAAGAGAGAATAGGAATGAAAGTAGATACTCTGAGCAGGCAAGAGAAGAAAAAGCTGAAGTACAAAAAAAATCAAACCATTTAAAAGAAGCTTTTGCTAAGGCCGGAGTAACTGTAGATGTAGTATATGATAATCAAATGGATTCTTTAGGGTCTATAGAAAAGTCTAATGACTCTAACTCTCCTGTTGTAACCTTTAATACAGATTTAACAACAGAAGATACAGTGTATCATGAGTTTGGTCATGCATATGTAGATATGTTAGGCGTAAATAACCCGGTTATTGTTCAAGCCTTTGAAGAGCTTAAAGATACAGAGTTGTATAATAAAGTAGCTGATAAATACCCGGAACTAGAAGGAGAAAGGTTAGATAAAGAAGTTTTAGCAACAGCAATTGGTATAGAAGGTGCTAAAATAACTAGAAAGAATCCTAGCCCTATGCAACAAATGCTAAATAAGATTTTTAGAGCGTTTTCTAAGATGTTAAATAAGCTAGGACTTGTTACTACTCCTAACACAGCTGCTACCTTAGCACAAGAAATGTTTGCTAAAGATCTTAGAGCTGGTGAAATGGTTAACCCTATAAGTGGGTATACACAGTTTCAAAAAAAGACTAGAGACCAAGAAAAATTAAAAGATATAACAATACAACTTAAAGTAAAAATTAAATCAGATATTTCTAGAATTAAAAAATTACCACAAGAAGAGCAAGATGTTTTGCTACCTAAAATGGAAAAATTAGAAGCATCTTTAACTAAAGTTGATAGAGTTGAAGATTTTGTAAAGTTTGTAGACGCTACTACCGCTACTATGCTAGAAACTAAACAGCAATTTAATGACATTATGAATTTAAAAGATGAAAATGGTAATGTTGATTTTAAAGAACAATCTAGTTATAAGAACTTAAATTTAATGTACGCTATGAAAGTTAATCTAGATGGATTAGATGTTCTTTCTGATATTAAGCAATTAGTAAAAAGAAAAAAACGCTCAGGACAGGTTTTAAGTATAGATGCTTTTAATACTTTAGAAGAGAAGTTAAATGCAGTGTTAGAAGAAGTAGAAGAGATGAAAGAGGATTTTGATTATGAAGTAGTTCCTATTATAGCTGAGTCTTTATTAGGATTTCATAATAAAAATATTGATGTTGAACTCCAGTCTCTTATACAAAACATCCAAGATAATTTAAAAAATGGAGTTATAAGGAGTAGTATGAACATGAAGGAAGTTAAAAATACTACTGAGTATAAAAGAGCTAAAAGAAAGTTTGATAACAAAGAGTATACACAAGAAGGGTTTGATGCTGCAATGGCTAACATGCAAATAGAATCTCTTAAGAATAAAATGATTCCTAATAGATCAATGCTTATAAAAGAGTTAAGAGAGGCGCAAAAAGATAAATCAGGGTTTTCATATTTAATGGACCCTATGATATACTCTAGTGAATCTGCTTTACAGCTATTTGTTAAAGCAGTAGATGAAGCCAATCTTAAGTCTAATGATATGACTAGAGATTTTAAATATAATTTAAGAGATCAGTATAATGAAATGGCAGAAGGCCAAAATGAATTTGATATTGCAGATTTAAATGATCCATTTTTAGAAGAAGTCGAAATGGAAGTTAGAGATGATCAATATTTTTCTGATAAATCTCAACAAAAAGAAACTTCTACTATAAAGGTATTAACTTTAGTACAGCCTTTATTAGCTGATCAATATTATTCTGATATTAGAGCAGAATATGAAAGATTAGCAGATAAATATAATAAACCTAAAAGAAAAGATTTTAATGATCAGTCAGACTTTAGAGATGCTAATTCTAAATTTTATAAATCTGACAGTGGTAAAAGGTATGTTGCAGATCAAGCTAAATTTTTAAACAAAAGTACTGAACCTATAGAGGGATGGCAAAATATAAGAGACAATATACAAAAACAAATAAAAACAGCACAAAGTATAATAGATTCTTCAAACTCTACAGATGTAGCCGCTAATCAAGAGCTTAAAATAAAAAAATTAAGAAGTAGTTTAGCTAACAATATGCTAGGAAAGCTTCCTAGAGGTGAGTGGGTTAAACCTAAAGCTTCTAAATATTCTAATCCTAAATACACTGCAATACAAAATAATCCTAAAAAGAAAAAATATTATGACTTTGTGTTAGAAGAATTACAAAAAGGACATAAAATGATAGGAACTAAACGTATAGAAAAAAATAGCTGGGATACTATGTCATATTTAATGCCATCTATTAGAAAAGAAGGATTAGATAGAGCTAAAGAACAGGGAGCATATACTGCAGCTAGAGATTTATTAAGAGATGGGTTTAGTATTACTGAAACTGCAGATGATATGGCTATATACGATAATGCTACTGGAGAACTACAAAGAAATATACCCGTTAGGTATACTAATTTAGTGCCTTCTAAAGATGTGTCTAAAGATATAGCAAGTAGTTTGTATAGATTTAGACATATGTCTCATAATTTTAAAACTAAATCTGAAATTGTAGGACAAGTTATGCTTTTTAGAGATATAATAGAAAAGAGAGGAACTATAGAAGTAGATGCTGCAGGTAGGGCTTATGTAAGTGCTGTTGCAGAAAAATTAGGAGTTAAAATGACAATAACAAAACCAGGAGAATCTTATACATACAAACATTTAAATGAATGGGTAAACATGGTAATGTTTGGAGAAACTTCTTATAGAACTGATGTGTCTGCATTTGGTAGAACTATAAATTTAGAGCAATCTGCAGGTAGTATAAATCAATACGTAGCTATGAATACATTATCTCTTAATTTACTTCAAGGTGGTAATCAGTTTATTTTAGATAATGCATCTTTACTTCAAGAAGCTGTAGCGGGACAGTTTGTAACTAAGTCTGATTTAGCTTGGGCAACTCAAAAGTACTGGGGAGAAGGGGCTGCAATTAGTGACGTAGGAAATTTTGCTCCTGATACAAAACTAGGGAAAGCATTAGAAATGTTTGACGCATTAACAGAGTTTACAGATAGAGAAGGTAATAAACTAGTAGGATCTAAATTACGTAAAGCATTAGATACAGGAAATTTAATGGTATTGCAGCAAGCTGTAGAGCACGAGTTAGCTAGTAAACGTATGTTAGCTCTTATGAAAAATTTAGAAGGGAAGTTAAAAGACAAAGATGGTAATGTTATAATGAAAGATGGTAAGCCTGCTAATCTATATGATATGTTAGAAATAGATAAAAAAGGTTTTATGTCTGTAAATAAAGAAGTAGCTAATTTTGATAAATCTGATTTTATACATTTATTAAGAGGATTAGGCAGAAGAACAAATCAAGTTAAAAGTAGATTTGATTCTCCAATATTAAGTAAATCTTGGTATGGTAAAATGTTAGGACTTTTCCGTAGTTGGGTAGTGCCTGGTATACGAAGAAGATACGGTCACGGAGGATTTACAGGATCTACAATACATACTGATGAAGAAATGGGGGCAGTTACACAAGGTATGTATGTGTCATTCTTTAATCTTTTAAGTGAGTCTGTTGTAGGCGGAATAAAATCTCCACTAAGTGTGTATAGCAATATGTCTGTTATGGAACAACAGAATGTTAAACGTACAATGGTAGAATTGTCTTCTTTGATTGCAGCAATGGCGTTAGTAGCAGCTTTATCTAATTTAGACGAAGAAGATGAAACTTATTTATCTAACTTTACGTTGTATCAAGCTAAAAGATTCCAAACAGAAATATTACAATGGACTCCTATTGTTGGGACTAAAGAAGCATTTAGAATTTTAAAATCACCTTCAGCAACTCTTAGGCCTATTGAGCAAGCAGGCAGCTTAATTGAAAATATAGGAAATGAACTTGTAAATGGTGTAGGCATACCTGTAGCTAACAAAAAAATATTTTATCAAAGAAACACTGGTAGATTTAAAAAAGGGGATAGAAAAATAAGAAAAGATTTTGAAGATTTAATGCCGGTATTAAGAGGTCTAAGAACAACACAGACTCCAAAAGAAAAATACCAGTGGTTCTTAAACTTATAAAAAAGGGGGGCGAAGCCCCCTTTCTCTTTTTACATAGACATCTTTAACAACAATAGATAGCCTATTAAATCATCTACAGTATCCTCTGTAGCATCGTTGATTCCACGATTTTTTATTCTCATTAATTTGTCGTCTATTCTAGAACATAGAGACTCAGTAGCATCAAGTTGACTAAATATTTTAGCTGGCTTTAATGCGCTATTACCGTAGGCTTTGTTCTTACTCTTTAATAAATCTGATATTTCTTTTATAATTGCATCTAAATGGGTTGCAAATACCTCGCTCTCTGTTTTTTTATATATAATAACATTACTAGGTGAAGTATAAAAACAATACTCATCATCTGCGCACAGTTTTATATCTGTTTTTCGTATTTCTACTACCTTGTAAATATGTTCAATTACCCCTCGTGGGTAATGATCTGTAATTTTTATTAATTTTACGTATTCTCCTAGTTTCATAATCCTATGTATTTATTTTTTTTAATATAATTTTCCATGTTTAAAATTTCTTTTTCTAAATCTATAATACTTAGTAGTTCTGCATCATCTGGTAGATCACAGTCTAATAAACTTTCTAAAAGTTCTTTTCTTGGACTTAATTTGTGCAACACTTGCATAATTGTACCATTTGGATTAAAGTTATGGAAATCTTCTATAGCATCTTTATACCTTGCAGATAATTTAGAATACTTACCTTTCATAAACTTTTTAAAATTAGTAGTTTGATTTTTTGGCACTTTAAGAATAAAAACCACATAATGAGGATCTGGGTCTAATATTTTAACAAAAGATTCAAATTGTTTTATAGTTTGTTCAAATTTTACAAATAAAGGATCAGATGAAAATCTATATACTAAAGCCATATGATAAACATTATCTTCTAAATATAAATGACAATTCACAAATAAAGATTCCCAAAAATACAAAGATCTTTCACCTCCTATCATAGGCATTAAAAACGTAGAGCTTTTTGTTCGATCTGCCATAGACAGCAAATAAGTAGTACTTTTAAATCTATTATCTACTTTTATAGAATTTATTATATACCAATTTCTATCAACTTCAACTGCTAATCCTAATGTCAAGTGCAATCCATTAGGTCCTTTTAACGCTTTTATTTTAGTTCCTTCTTTATACTCTTTAATTCCTTTAGTATACCCGGAGATCTTAAATGACAAAGCGTCAACAGCCGTAAAGGTTACATCTTTTACTTTTATGCCCATAAGTCTTCGTTATTTGTATTAAGATTAGATTCTGATAATGGTGAAGTATTAATAATTAAATTTGGTAAAGCTATTCCAGTTTCTAAATATGCTTCCGCTTTAGTTTTTAATATATATACAAGTTTAAAAGTTTCAGAGTATTTATGAACTCCTTCGTGTGTTCCAAACTTTTCTATATATTTATCTAAAACAAATCCAGGCATATCTTTAACTTTTATAGGATCTAACCATTTATCTGCAGTTTTTTCCCCTACTTTAGGAATTCCTCCTATACCATCTGTGCTGTCTCCCATTAACATTTGTTTCCATAAGAATTTTTCAGAATCTGTTTTAGTAGTTCCAATTTTTTTAGCAGTTCTGTAATTAAAATGAACTGAATCTACTTGTTTTAAAACATCTTTATCTGGAGAACATATAATAGAATTATCGCAATCTTCTCTATATATAGCTACAAGATCATCTGCTTCTAGCGCAGTCATATAAGTAAATCCCCATGTTTGTTTTAAATATTCTTTAATTGCTGGAAATATAATAGGCTTGTCACCGTATTTTCTATTTCCTTTATAAGGTTTTGTAGTAGCTCGTTGATACCTAAAACATTTACCTTGAGTTAAGAAACCAGCGTATTTTCTAGTTCCACATTCAGTTAACATTTTGTTTATTCTAGCATCTATACCTATTAAAGCTTCTTCTAAAGTTTCTCTACCCATTTCAAAGTAAATAAGACTATCTCCGTCTATAAGGGCGACGGTACCCGTTGTTTCTGTTGTCATATATATATTATTTTATTTTATTACGGTTAAACATATTGGGGACCATTTCTGGCCCCCTCTATGCAATCAATTAAACACGAACATGTTAATCAGACAGTTCTCCTCAACTAGTCTTCCATGTACTTTCTATACTCGGGTTTAACTTGAACCTTAAAAGTATACAATTCTCGGTTATGAATCTGTATTTGTTCCCTACATTTTACTTCTAAAGCTTTAAAACATCTTGAGTCTAGCTCTCCTATTTCTTCAAAATGTTTAATAGCCCCTTCAGCACTTAATCTAGATAAACGATGAATATCATATTTATCCATCCAGTACTGAACATCTTTATTTCTATTAAACTTATAGCTAGAATTTTCTAACATAGCAGCAGAATTATAAAGTAGAAAAGGCTCTCCTGTAGGATCTATAGTTGGAATTATCTTCCCAGCCATTTCTATGTCTTCATCACTAGAGGAATAAGTATCTATCATCTTTCTAATATCCTCCATTAACTGCTCAGTCATAGGAATTCTATTAGCTGATTGATTAAGTATAGTGTCAGTATTAATAACCTGCATATCTCCTTTCTCAATTAGATCTGCTAGCACTAGTGACATGTTACTAAAGATAAAAGAATCAAAAGGAGCACTTTCATAATTCATATTATGTTGATAAAAACCATCTTGACTTCTACTTTCTAGTATAACATCATTACCAGTACGATCATTATAGTCCGTAGTATAAGGCCTGTGGTCGTGACAATAATATCCATTAGATAACTTAAACATCATCTTAGTCTGAGGAATATTAGGAATATTACTATAACTTTCATAGAAATTAGTGTGAGGAATAATAAAATCAGCTTTCTCATAATCATTAGTGATTCCAATCTTGTGCTCTTTAAGTGCTGCTTTAAGCCTATCAGTTGATACATTATGCATAGGCAATACGAATGCTCGTTTAACTACCGTTAAATCCGCGGTAGTTTCAGTTGTTAAAAGATCTTGTACTTTGTCATATTGAGCTATAGACTCAGATAAATATATATCTTCTACCATTGAGCTTGTAACAAATCCTACAGTAACCATATCTACAAACCCTAAATCATTTATCGCTTGTCTAGGACAGTGCCCGCTATGTATATTTTTACTAGCCATTATTTCACAGTCATTTTAATGATAGCTGGATTCATCATCATTTTATTAAACTTAGACTTATTACCATTAAATATAGTTCTCACTACTAAATACTTTAAATCGTCAGTTAAATAGTCTAAAGTGCACAGCTTCACGAGACGCTCTTGGATTTTTGCAGTTACTGTGTCCGTTTTTGAAAACGCAACAGCAAAGTTAGCTACCCTTGTAGCCAATAAACTTGCTATATCCGCTCTATAAGAATCATTTCTACCAATACACTCTTTCATCTCTAGTAATATCTCTTCTGGGCCGGTTACTAATTCACGAGGAGTTACTAATTTATCTAGTTTATTATTGATAAATGTAGTAAACATAGACGCAAACTCATTTCCTACAGAGCCTTCACCAATCATTTGTATTAAAGGTAATTGATTTTCGAACTTAGGTATGCTTGATATGCTATTAAAGAACGTTGAAATAGATCGTGCATTAGTTTCTTGAGTTACTAACTCTGGATGCATTAATAAAAAGTTTATACATCTACTATCTATTGCATTTTCCTCTGCCCAACGTGCCCATACATCTATATCAAACTTTAAGTTAGCTGAGATATACCTAGTTTTCTGCGCAGAATCAACAGAGTTAACCATATAATCTCCGTTATCTGGATTTGCCGTTAAGATTATGTGCCAATCTTTAGGTAACGTCCATGAAATGTAAGTTTGACGATCTACCAATTCCATACATGCTTGTATGAATCTTGTGTCTGCTCTATTCCAATCATCTAATAATAATACACCGCCGGCTTTCTTGTCCGCGATCCATTCAGGAGCTGAATAACTCATTCTACTCTTACCTGTTGTTTGGAATCCTAACTTATGTTGAGCATCTACTGCTACTTCATCAATCCATTTACCTATCTTTTTACCGTCTTTCTCCTTCCACATCTGGAATTGTTTAATAGGGAATCCGACTAAGTCACCTAATTCCTCTATCTGTGCTAAGTTTAACTTAACAAAGTCTAGGCCGTGGCGCGCGGTCATGTCCATAATACTAGTTGTTTTCCCAATACCTGACTCACCTACTACCTCAATTGCTACAGGCTTTTTACCCTGTGATTGTAAGTGTCGATTGTTTGTTATGATGTGATCTACAAAATCTTGTAGTTCATCAATGTTTAAATTTACTTCATTCATAATTGTTTATTTTTGTTTAATTGATTTGATTTAATTTGTTGTGCAGAACACTTCATACCCAAAGTCTTTCATACTATCTATTGGGAAACCGTCGAATTCAGTATCACTTTCCATGTTCTGAATTAACATTGTTATAAAGTCCTCTACGCTGTCATAGTTTATATCATAATTATGATAAAGGGTAGATATATTATCTTCGTCTACCCTAATTTTAATTGTAATCTCCTTTTCTATCATTTGATTTAATTTAATTGAATTTTTATTCCAGGAAGGTCCTCATTAATATTACACTTACTACTG
>Ga0075441_10001774_pt1 | contig 10255 bp, 9 predicted proteins | sample CoawatmetaG00DNA_FD_71582 | JGI IMG/M metagenome (GOLD analysis project Ga0075441, IMG submission 71582) | Marine microbial communities from the West Antarctic Peninsula - Coastal water metaG002-DNA | ecosystem: Environmental > Aquatic > Marine > Coastal | place: Atlantic Ocean: West Antarctic...
GGTTGGTTTTTTCGGTGCTTTAACATTTAGAGACAATACTTTGGGTGACATATTAAAAAATTATTCAGGTGAAGGTGGTGGATTTGCACATTTCATTGAAGCTATTTTTGCCTTTTCAATTTGTATGACATATCCATTGTTGGTTTTTCCTATGCGTGATTCGTTAGATATCTTATTAATGAAAATGAATTGTATTAAAGAATTACCAAGAAGTCGTGGATGGTCTTCTTCTGAATTTGAAAAGGTAAAAAGTTTTAAAAAGTTTTAATACATAATCTTGATTTAAAGTTGCAATTTTATGACCAGGTTTACTAACAAAGTCACATATTTCTTTCTTTCTCTTCTTTGTTTTTTTCTTTTTCTTTCACAGGTACGATTTTATGTCTTGACTGTATTATTAATCTCAATGGCATTTATAGTTGCTGTATTAATACCAGATGTCGAAGTTGTTTTTGGATTAACAGGATGTACTATGGGTATATTAATATGTTTTGTACTGCCATCGACCATGTTTTTAAAAGCCAGTTCGAAAGGTAATGATTTAGATTCCGATTCATTAAGTACTTTTGAAATTGGGGATGGTGAACATGCTTATGATCGTAAAACAGCTATGATTGTATTAGTTGTAGGTAGTGCTTTAGGTTTTGCTTCTTTTATTATGACCGTGGTATCGTTAGGTAGCGTAGCAGAAGAAGGTGCAGAAGGTGCTGGTGGTCCATGTAATTTGACATTGACACCATCTGTTACTTTATAAATAAAAAAAATTTAAAATAATAATATACAATTACATTCAAATTAAATAGACTGATCTTGTTAGATGTTCTTTAGTTCTTTTATATCTACCTTGTAGTATCGGTTGTGTTATAGGATATTGCTACCGTTGTTGCAAACTTGTTGACGAAAGTTTCTTTTTTCAACACAAAATAATTTTCCCCAGGTGTCCCTTAACCCTGTGTGTTGTACACATCTTTGTCGATACTGGGTTGCCAATCACTGTCATCTTTGTCTGATTTACTTGATTTTGGGTTGTCTGGTTTTGGGTTGTCTGCTTTGGAACCTTCGGCTTTGGAATCGTTTGCTTTTTTGCTGGTTTCTGCAGATGTATAGGACGATGTTGTTGTTGTCTCTTCGACAAAAGATTTTGGTACATATTTTTCTTGTTTCGATGAACACAATCCCATTGATTTTGGTTTGCTATTTTTGATATGTTTGTGCGTGGAGTTGTGGTGGTATGATAATCAGGAGCTGTTTCTTTTTGTGTTTGTGTTAGTTTGATTTAGTGTTGCTTGCGTTGATGTTTTCCTTTGTGTGTAAATATTCTAAACTTCTTCTTTGATTTCAGCTTCTTTGGTATCGGCAGTTGTTTCTTGAACGTCTTGTAATTTGGCTTCTTGTGCTGCTTGCGATGTTTCTTGTTCTTGTCTCCATTCTTGAAATAATGCTTCTGCTTTGTCTCCAAATTGTTCGCGGAGGGCGGCTTGTTTGTCTTGTTCTTTTTTGAGGCCTTGTTTTAATTTGTTTCTGGAAGCTACGTTGGCTTCTAGGAATGATGTTGGAACGATTGCTTCTGCTTCTGCTACTGTGATTTCTGACATTGTTTGATGGATAACGTAAAACAGAGAATTGAAATTGAAAATTTGAAATTGAAAACTAAAACGAAAAAGCAAAAAAGGAGATGTTACATTACAGTTGATGCTGGCTTGTTCATACAACACGTAGAGTACACATATGCTTACGGACGTACGGACTAAACACATCTCACGCCCAAAGGTTGGTGGAAAAACAATTTTACGTTCACTTTTAACCTCAAAGAATTAATCACAAACACAATTATTGGTGGTGGAAATTCGATGGTAATAATCCGGACTTCGTTTCCTGCCACCACTCCAGCAAACATCCAATTTACGTCGTTGCGAACCTAACAAATATAATTTTTTTTGATGTATCATTAATATTACAATATCTGTTCTACTCTTTCAGTCTTTTATTCATTCCTCAAAAATCACTCAAATACAAATACGTGTATCCAAAATTCATAATTTTTTTAAAAAGCATCTTTCACTTCGTCCATAGGTTTCGCTACGTTAAAATGTTTTTGTCTCAAATTTTTTTTGAACTTTTTGTTTTGTTTTTTTTTACCTTTTGCAAAACATACACCACTGCCATCGTAAAGTTTGTTACCATTCCTTGTATTCGTCACTTCCTCTGCATGCAAACCATAGAAATCTTCTCCACCCACTCGTGACGAACTGTTTTCATAGGGTCTTGGAAAGGCAGAATCTTGCGCACGTCTTGCTTTATGTTTACCTTTCATACGATTAAAAGAACGATGTGCTTTTTTAACGTGTTGTTTTTTTAATTCTATAAGGGGTTGCAATACAATAAAATTAGAAAGAGAACCAAAAAATCAATATGTTGAAAAAAGGTTAGTGTTGAAAATAAATCAAAAATTAAAGTTGTTCAACTTAAAACAACTCAACAATAGAATTTTTGAATTCTTGAATTCTTGAAATTCTTGAATTTTTTCCATAAACATACCTGTTTCTTCACCATCGATCGCGAAAAAATCATCATCAAATGCATCTTCTGCTTTCATTCCACCACCTTCTTTGACGGAATCATCTTGCACACCAACGACTGTCATTTCACCCACACCTTTCACTACTCCTTGATTGCCCACCGTACCTGCAATAGAATCGCCTTTCACTACACCATAGGCTACTTTGTTTTGTGCATGTCCTCTATTTATTTCATCCAATCTTTCGTCGCTTTTATCTTCGTCGTCACCCAATTTAGCTTTTGCCATTGCAATCGCCATTGCTTTAGCACGATCTTCCGTTTCATTTTCAGTACCCGTCACATTTTCTTCAATGGCATTAATTTCTTCTTTGCCGTCTTGCATCATATTTTTGTTTGGATCCACCAATACACCACCTACAACTAATCTTGGTTGATTCGAAGGTGCTTGAGGCGCTTGCGATGCGGCTAACAATTGATCGTGTCCGGTACTGGTTTTACCCATGGACAAATTACTGTTGGGTGGTGGCATACAAAACAACAGTTTCCCTACGACGTAGTTTTTAATAATGTCACGTGCAGCTCGCGAATCGTCGGGACCACTGTGCCCACTTCTCATGTATCCTCTTCGAGTAGCATACAAACATAACAATTCACGTGCACCGTACGGCAATCTTTTACCGTTCACAACGGATCTAGGTAAATGAATGCGATACATGGATTCAAACGTTTCTGGTTTAATGCGATTGCAAATCAAGGTGACGGGCGACATGTAATCTCTTAACTGTGAAATTGGCAAGACCCCGTTACACACCATTTCAGCTTTGGAATCTACAAACGATGGAAAAACTAAACCTGGACAATCACACAACGTCAATGTTTCTCTCAAGGCTAACGTTTGAAAATGTTTTGTTTTACCCGGTGTAGCACCTACAGCTACCCGTTGTTTCGTATGCGTACTACTGGTTACACCCAGCAACACATTGATGACACTGGATTTACCAACATTGGGGTAACCCACCATACCAACGGTAGCTCCAAACTTTTTGTTTTTGGAACCATTGTTTGTATTGTCTAAATTAATTTTAGAAGCTATTTGATCGATTTTATCTACCAATTGATGTCGATTCATTAATTTTGCATTTTCAGAAATGCCTTGTTCTTTCCATTCCATGGAACGTGATTCGTAAGTGTTGCCTTCTTCTTCGTGTGATTTCGGTACGTTGGAATTGTTGCTGGTACCATTTTTTTGTGCATTGCTGTTGGAGTCTTCGTTGCTGCCTAATGTATCATATTTTGAATCGTCTACATCGGCGGCGGCGGCTGCTAACGATAAAGCAGTAGCTGCGGCAAGTCTTGCACTTGCAATAGCATGTGCTGCTGCACGTACAGCCGCCGCATCATTTTTAACATTGTTTTTTTTCGTTTCTCCTTCATTTTTGTCGTCGTCGTCTTCCTCCTCGTCATCATCACTTTCATTAAAGACTGTTAATGCCGATCTAGCTGCTTTTGCAGAGGCAGCAGCTGATTTTGATAATTTAGCTTTAGCTTCTAAATCAGCTACTACAGCGGCGTCGTCCCAATTCTTTTGTTGATTTTTATCTTTTAAATCATTGGCTTCTTCTATGGCTCGTTCAATGCTGGCTTCTTCTTCCAACAAAATGCGTTCTTCTTCGTCCACTACCATTTGTTCATCCAAAGCAGAAAAGAATGCAAAATCAATACCTTGACTATCAAAATATTTTGCCCATTGTTCACGTAGTTCTACTGTCAAATAATCTGCTTTGTTGACTACTAACAAAGTAGCTTTTTGTTGATTGAAACGTTCCGATAATTCACCCGCATAAGTGACTAAATCGGGTGAATAAAACATTAATGGATTACGTCCATCGACAATTTGTACTATTAAATCACTTCTTTCCATGACTCTCCATAATTGTCTCCAAAATTCAATATTTTTTTCGAAAGGTGTAACTACGCAACGTTGATCTTCCAAACGCATTCGTTCTTCTAATTCAGCAATACTACGACGCCACTGCAAGAAAGCCATGCGTTCCGCTTTGTCCAATTCTTCTTTCGTCGTCGTCGAAGTCCAGGCTGGTCTTCTTGGTATTTTTAAACTTTCAGCGGTAATAGGTTTATCTAAACCACTGGCACCTTTTGTATTTATGACACTTTCGGAACGTCCCAACGATGTAGCGTCACCACCAATCATGGAATCTTTCACGACAACGACATTGTTTCGTTCCGTTGCAAACTGTCGATCTGCCATTCTTGCCTGTGAAATAAATTCATCCAAGGAAGATAATTCGGTGACCGATGTCAATCCAGTCATACCACCGTAATCCACATAATTTCCAGTCTCTGCGTCTTCGGCACGCGACCTTGCTTTACGATCATTTAATTTGATTCTTCGATTGGCTTTTTTTTGGTTGCGTGATTTGATTAAAGTTTTGCCCAGCGACATTTTTTTACCAGATCCTTTCGCTCCTTTTTTACGTCCATTGTTGTTTTTAGACATCTTTTTGTTTTGGAAGGAAAAGATTTTTATTGACCACTGAAATCCGAGGAGATGAAAGAGAAAAATAAAATTTATCAACACTTCTTTCAAAAAGGATCAACAGAAATGGAACGTGTAATGATTTCAATTGAACTCAAAAATTAAAATGTGCAGTCAATGATAATCTTTCTGGTTACGATTTCAAGTTTTATTCATACATTTGAAATATTTTATCACTTTTGTCAGACGCTTTATGTCATCAAATACAAAAAATATTTCATATTTGATTTGACACTTAAAGACTATATTTTGCTTAAATAAAAAAAACATGTTACAACGATTCCGACAAGACAAATTGACCCGTTTCTGTGCCTCTGCTACATTGCTGCCACGTCGATTTTTAACTACTTCCACCACTTCTTCCACCGATACCACCGATACCACTCCATCTACTACTCCCACCAATCACAAACGTATATTTGGTGCACCAAAAAATAAAAAATGGAAAAAAGGAACAAAACGTGCACAAAACATAATCAACATCCTCGAAAAAGAACAGGTCGAAAAATGTTTAGTCGGTAGAAAACATTGGCCAGATTTTGAACCCGGGGATGCGATTCAAGTCAGTTACAAACCAAATAAATCCAGAACACGTTTACAAAAAATGAGAGGGATTGTATTGGGTAGAAGAAATCGTGGTATGGGTTCCACTTTTTTAGTACACAATATTATAGCTGGTACACCATATGAAATTAATTTTCCATTGCATTCACCTTTGATTGAAAACATAGAAATGATACAACGAAGTTTTATTCATAATGGTAAGAAACGTATGAAAAGAGCAAAATTAAATTATTTAAGAGATTATTTGCCAAGTAAAATTACGGTGAAAGATACTTTGTTGGTGGAAAAAGTGGAAGGTTTGAATGAAATCAAGACAGTGTAAAATGAGATCGTTTGTGGAAGAGTTTTTTGTGATAAAAAAATCAATTGAAATCAATTTTGAAACGATGTAATTAGTAGAGATAGTTGTGTGTAATAAAAGTATTATATATTTATAAAATTGAAGTCGTAATGTCTCGCTTTTTTAATTTTAAAGAGTTGTCAGTGAAAAAGGTCATGCATCTTCTAAAAAGGTACAACGAGATACAACCGTATGTATGTACCTGTACAGCCAATAAAATACAGTACCTTCAGTACAGACATTTATATACATTTAAAATTAGTACCATCGTACCTTGTACCTTCTACCTCCTTCTTTACATCTTCGATGATTTAGTGCTTGCGACTTTACCTTCTTCAGTCTTCGAATTACTCTCCCATGACATTATTTTTTCAATCAATGGTATACATCCATCTGAAAATTTCTGATCATTTAAAATTAGTACCTTCTACCTCCTTCTTTACATCTTCGATGATTTAGTGCTTGCGACTTTACCTTCTTCAGTCTTCGAATTACGCTCCCATGACATTATTTTTTCAATCAATGGTATACATCCATCTGAAAATTTCTGATGTCCTTTCACTGACCAATGTTCCATGCTACCCCAATCCAACTTATCCTTTAATTGTATTTTATTTTGACTACAATCAACTGTTTCAAAATATATATGTTTATTTTCACTGACAGATGCACATGCTTGACTTAAAGTTCGTAACATATCTTGACTATACTTTTCTTGATTTTCTATTGTTGAACAACAAGATCCACTATTTTTATCACAATGAAGAACAAGGATTGGAATATTTGAACGTATGTCTTGAACTCTGTTTAAAAATTTTGTAAAACCTTCAACAAATTCCGCTTCTAATATGGATTGATTTTTCTTTTTCTGATCATTAAAATTGTACCAATCGTTACCACCTAAATAAATGACAACAATATCTACTTTCGGTAAAACTTCTACATTATCGTTTTCAATACAATCTGTTGTTTTATCTGTACAGACAAGACGTGGATATAAATCATACATTGTTTCTTTAATAAAACCAGGGATGGGAAAATTGAAATGTGCTCCAATTCCACTATAAGAAATATTGGAGTAATCCGCATCAAATTCATGAGCTACAAAAGCAGGCCATGCTTGCGACGTGTCTTGTTTACTTGGACCACCGCTTAGAATTGAATTTATCGACGTTGCTTTTCCAAGATTACCAAAACCTGCGGTATCAGAATCACCAATGAATTCGATATGTCGTCGTTGTCTATTTGTCTTTTCTTCTACTTGATTAATATGATGTGCTTTCTGGTCAATATGAATTCCAGAAAATTTTGTGCAGTGGTATGTCGTGATTAATAGACCGGATGTTGGTTCGTTACGTTTTGTCAATTGAAATGTCACAATTGATTCCAGTAAAAGAGTATCCGAAAGAAGAACTTTCTTCACTTTGTTGGAAGTAGATACAACTTTTGTGATTGTTTTACCATCTTGAGTGATAGCTAAATTATAATATCCTTTTCCACCATTAAATTCGAGGTAGCAATAGGATGACCCTTGTATTTGGAATGTCAAAGAGGTACCTCCCCAATCATAAATGATCTGTTCTTGAACAGTTGAATAACGACCGACGATACATGGTTGTAGGAGTTTGGCCGATATAAAACGAGCTGTAGATGGAACAGAATTAGCACCACCCATACTGTAGCAATATTGATCAAATATGCTTATTGAAAACACGTCACAGTAGGTTGGATCTTGTTTTGGATGACAAAAAAAAACAACAAAAACAAAACCTTTACCAGCATGTATCTGCAACATACGTGTTAATTATATTCTAAAATATTTCAATAAGTATGACACTGTATTAATATTACAAATTAATGTTGCTGGATACTTCATGTACCAAATTCATTAACCATGGTTGTTCTTCTTTCGTGTGATAATAACATCCTCCGTTACAACATCCAGTACAGCTACATATTTCTTCACGAAACTCTTCTTGCAATCTTTCTTTCATGTTACCAATCATATCTGCCATAAACAAACATCTTTCATGAATACTGTTTGGTATGACTTTTTTTAATGAACTGTGTGGTGGTATACATACCGATTCTTCATGTGTATCAATTGTTGTTACAACCACACGTTCACATAATTCACACATAGTTCTTCTACTTTGTAAAGGAGCATTGTCGTCTTGTCGATGTTGGTCATTTTTCTGTTTCTGTTTCAAGGCTTCATTTTGAACAGAGGCCGATTGAGTGTTTAATACGTGATGTGCTGATGTATGTGCATGTATGTTTCGTTCCACTTTTGTCATACACATATCTAATGGCAAATGACCACGTGGATATAAATCTGCATAGACGTGATTTTCAACCCAATCTAATAATTTGGTATTGTTACCGCAACATCCTAATTCCACTTCTGAACAGACATGTGCTTGAAATTGTGCTGTAATAGCTTTTTCTGCTTTTTTTAATTGATATTTAAAATCACGACATTCTTTCCATTCCGGTGCTAATTCACATTTCACATCTATAGTTGGTTTCCATGCCATACGTAAACATAATGGGTTACAAAAAGATTTTTTGCATTGTTTTACAATACTGTTGCATAACGCTGGATGTTTAGATGCTATGTCTTGGTGACATTTGCAAAAGGCATCTAATCCATCTTTACACGTTTCTGGTACTGCCGATGATGACGACGATGAAGAGGAAGAGAATGGTATTAATAGAAGGAGTAGAGAAAGACTGTTGTACATTGTATTTGTATATACAAAATTGGATGATCTTATTATTATTTTTTCGTGTTATACGAAGATCGTGTTGGTTAATTGTTTAGTCAATTTTTTTGTTCAATAAATCAAATGGATCTGTTGTATTAAGAGTTTTTTCTGTTATATGCAAATAGACCGTGTGTATTATTTGTTGTATCAATGGGTCTCTTCTCTCTTGATCACGAGATGATCACACTTGCATTCACTGACATGACACCCAATCCTCAATAAAACCAAATTTTTTTGGTTTTCGTTTTTGTGAAACAACTGCAATCACATTTCCAAACTAACTTCACTTCTTGCACTTGATAATTCTCAATCGATCTGAGAAATGGATTCACCACCACCACCACGTCGCAAAACGAAACCTACTTCTTTTCGAAAAACATTCGGTGATCCATGCATATTTGCGTTGTTTGCACTCAGTGGAATTGTTTGCTTTCTTTCCATTTTAATTGTAATGGCATCTGCTTACATCCGATCAAATACGGGAGGCATGGTTTCCAGTGTGACAAAATACCAAGAAGACGCTGAATTAAATCACTTGTCTTACGTTTTTGCATTCATGGGTGCCTTACTCAGTGTAATCGCATCTTTATCTTGTGCGTGCATATTTGGAAAAATGTCATTCAAAAGCAATCGATCAAAATCCAACAATGCTCAAATTAAACCAGAGCTATCGTCGTCTAAAATCAGAATGTGGGGAGATACAGCTACCAGCGACAAAGATGCAGCTTCTTCTTTGGGTGGTAAAGCACATATGTTAGTACGTTTGTTAACTAGTATTAAAACAGACGAAGCATCGAAAGAAACGATATCTCGATGCATACATGTCTTGAGATCAAATCCAAATTTATGGGATGCCGATCGTACAACCATTGAAAAAGCAATGGAGAAAACCAACGAAGAGCAACATGTCACTTCTGATTCACAAACAGGAGTATGGTTGCGTGGTATCTTATCTGCAACACCAGATTGGTTAGAAAACAATCCATCCGATGACGATGAAGAAGCTCTCTTCGACGAAAACGAACATCCATCAATATCATCTACAACAAATTCAACACCTGACAATCCTAAAGGTAACAAGAAAGACAAAGAAAGAAGAAGATCTTCTTTTCAAGGTATGGTTCATAAAATGGTAGTGTCTAAACGATTGGTTGGACCCTTTGCTAATGGTGCTGAAGATCAATCATTAATTAAAATGATGGATACTATTTTTTTATTTAAATTTGACATATTCAAGTTCGACATACACACTGGTAAAAATTCATTAGTTTTTTTAACTTTGGAAGCTGTACGAAGATTACGTTTGCCAGCAGAAATACGTCCACACTCCAAATCGTTTTCAGCTTTTTTAACCGACATCCAATCGGGATACAACGATAATCCATATCACAATCGATTACATGCTGCTGATGTAGTACAAACCTGTGGTCATTTTTTGTCACTGCGACATACGTTTTGAAACATAGTTGAACACTATATTGTACGGTTACAAAGTTTGAAACCTGT
>Ga0075441_10001790_pt1 | contig 10217 bp, 13 predicted proteins | sample CoawatmetaG00DNA_FD_71582 | JGI IMG/M metagenome (GOLD analysis project Ga0075441, IMG submission 71582) | Marine microbial communities from the West Antarctic Peninsula - Coastal water metaG002-DNA | ecosystem: Environmental > Aquatic > Marine > Coastal | place: Atlantic Ocean: West Antarctic...
ATAATAACCAAACCCCTTTGACATATTAATCTTTTCTTGTTATCATTGTAACATGGAAAAGAAAAAATTTAAGATTTGTGTTTTACCATCGGATAGAACTGGTGTATCAAAATTTAGGTCAATAGACCCACATTTGTACCTACAAAAAATGTACCCTGACGAATTCTGGGTAGATATAATTTACGAACCACCATATGATGATGACGAATTCTGGAAAGGGTTTGATTTAATACACTATCACAGACAAATAGGTCCAAACTATGAAATGTCTAAAATGGTTGCAAGGAAACTAACTAATTGGGGTATACCTCACATTATGGACCTTGATGACCACTGGTTACCTGGTATAGAACACCCCGCTTACATGATGATTAAGAAGAATGGTATAGACAAACAAATTGTTGAGAATTTGAAATTGGCTGGTCATGTTACAACTACCACAGAAGAATTTGTTACTGAGATTAAGAAATTAAATCCTAATGTTTCTATTTATCCAAACGCTATTGACCACGAAGAAAAGCAGTATGTCCCAAAACCTACAGAGTCGGATAAAGTTAGAGTTGGTTGGTTGGGTGGTTCGTCACATATTAAGGACCTTGAAATTTTGAACGGTGTGTTTGGTAGGTTACATAGTGATAGACCTGGTAAATTCCAAACTGTGTTGTGTGGTTACGATTTACGTGGTACTATGACTGAAATGGACCAGAAGACTGGTAAGGAGAAAAACAGACCAATCCTACCTCATGAATCTGTATGGTATAAATATGAACAGATATTCACGGATAACCACAATACTGTAGATGGTGATTATAAAAAAGAATTATTAGATTTTAAAAAGAAAAAAATTAGTGGTGATTTAGAGTCGTCTTACCGTAGGGTGTGGACAAAACCAATTACAACTTACGCTTCAAGTTATAACTTTTTTGATGTTAGTATCGCTCCACTTAAGGAACATACTTTTAATAGAGTTAAATCACAGTTAAAGGTTATTGAAGCTGGATTCCATAAGAAAGCCTTAATCGTACAAAATTTTGGTCCCTATACAATAGACTGTATAAACGCTTTTGAAAAGGGTGGTGGTATTAACCCAGAAGGTAATTGTCTAATGGTTGATACTGTTAAGAACCACAAAGACTGGTATAAACACATAAAACGACTTATAGATAACCCTGAATTAGTTAAGGATTTAGGTCAAAAACTATACGATACGGTTTATCCAAAATATGCTCTTAAGACAGTTACTGAGACTAGAGTAAAATTCTATAAAGAATTAATAAAAAAGTCACAACGTGAATAAATTACCAAAATGGTTCGACGGTGAAATATATAAAGAGGGTGGTAATGTTGCTAACCGTTTTTCCGGTGAAGAGTACCAATTAACAGCGGAAGAACTATCAATGTACGATTTTGTTATGGGAGCAACACTAGTCATTGAAATGGGGGTGAATGATAGCGACCGAATGGTTGTAGACCTACGAAAAGGTCTGGAGTGGTTCAAAGAGAATAATAGCAAGGCTTATATGGTCTTATTAGATTAATAATTAAAAACTAAAAAAAAAGAAAAATGTCAGTAGAAATTAACATTGTAGAAAATGGACCAATTTTGGTCAAAGGAGAAACCACGGTAACAAAAGGTGGTGAGAAAGTAGTAGTAGGTGAAAATTACGCGTTGTGTAGATGTGGCCAGTCCAAGAATCAACCAATGTGTGATGGAGCACATAAATCATGTAACTTTAAAGGGTAAAAATATGTATTATCAAGCAGTTGTAGCATTCGAAACGGGTGTAACGGACAATGACGGTGTCCCAAAAGTAAAAAAATATAAATATGTTGTAGAGTCAGAGTCTGTATTCGAAGCGACGACAAGACTATCACACTATCTGGGTGAGGACGCTAGAGACTCTGAAATAATTTCAGTAACACAAGCTCCATTTGAGGATTTGTTACATCCTGAGTTAACCCCAAAATATTATACAAAATAATAAATGGGATTAGATAAAAAAAGTTCTACTTGGTCTACTGTGAAGAACATGGTTTTCGATGGTGATTCTAATATGTCTGATGAGATGGTGTTAAGTCAGTTAGGTATTGATAAGAAGACAATGCAGGGTATAGAGGAGGCCGCTAAGCAACAAGCTATTGAAGATATTAAGGTTAAGGTAAAATTCGTTAACCACTCCACCAACGAGGACCCAAAACACAAACATTTAGATGATAGTGGGATGGACCTAAGAGCTAATTTACCTGATGGTGAAATTACTATTGGTTCAGGTAAGATAAAATTAGTACCTACTGGACTTCATTTTGAACTACCTGAAAGTATGGAAATTCAAGTTAGACCAAGGTCTGGGTTAGCAGCAAAAAATGGTATAACAGTATTAAACACACCGGGAACAGTAGATAGGGGGTATACAGGAGAAATTAAAATTATATTAATTAATCTTGGTGAAAAAGATTTTATGGTTAATCATGGTGATAGGGTAGCTCAAGCTGTTGTATCTCCTGTAATATCCGGTAGGTGGGCAAACATAATAAAAGTCGACAATATAGGCCAATCAGAACGTGGTGGTGGTGGTTTCGGTAGTACGGGAATTAATTAAATAATAAATTATGAGTTTAACGGTTGTGTTCAGTAGTAAAAAAGTTGACCCGGATTTTGTGGAAATAATAAAAGAGACTTCTGGTGTACATAAAATTGAAGTACTTCCTTATGAAAATCCTGGTAAGTACTCTTTGAGTGAGGTATATAATATGGCTTTAAAAGATGCTACAAATGATATTATAGTTTTTTGTCATGATGATATAAAGTTTGACACTCGCAACTGGGGTAGAAAAGTTCTTAACTACCATAAAAAAAATTCTGATTATGGGATAATGGGTGTGGCTGGAACAAGGTTTATGCCTGAGTCAGGTAGATGGTGGGAGGATTTTTCTAAAATGCATGGAGCTGTATACCATGAAAATGAAGGAAAAAGATGGTTAAGTACCTATTCTAAGACCACTGGTAATAGATTACAGGATGTTATATTAGTTGATGGTGTATTTTTATCTGTAAATAGAAAAAACCTTAAACATTCATTCGATGAGTCGTTTACTAATTTTCATTTCTATGATGTGGGGGTTTGTTTCCCCAATTACTTAGACGGTGTTAAAATTGGTGTTTATTCAGACATACGCATAACACACCTATCTATAGGGGCGACTAATGACGAGTGGGAAAAGGCTAGGGGATTATTTGTTGAGAAGTATGGTTACTCCTTACCAGTAAAAGCTAAAAGGGAACTATTAAAAAATGAGAAATTAAAAATACTTATAGCTTGTTTAAACTTTAATGATTACACTGGTTCTGAATTATATGTTTATGAATTAGCTCGTGGTTTAGCGAAAGCTGGTCATGACGTACATATTTGTTCTAATATAGGTGGTGATATATCTAAAAGGGTAAAAACTTTTGGTGTGACTTTATGGGACTTAAAAAACCCACCGGGTTTTATGATTGGTGACGGTAATCAACAATATCTTAACCCTGACGGAACTACGTCTATAGCAGAAAAAGGTAAGATGTATCCCGTTTCTGACCCTAAGTTCGATATTATTCATTTAAACCACACACCAATTACAAATGCTTTTTTAAATATGTATGGTAATACATTTAATGTAAAAAATATAATTTGTACCATACATTCTGAAGTAATAGAGTTAGAACACCCAGTTAAAGACGATAGAATAAAAAAATATATATGTATACGTCCAGAAATAAAAGAATTTATAGAGACTGATTTTGATATCGACCCTAACAAGACTACCGTAATATACAACTCTTTTGACGAGGGTAGATTTAAAAATTACCCATTACCTAAAAAGAACAGGGTGTTATTTGTTGGTACTATAGATTATTTAAGACAGTTAACTATAGAGGACCTAATAGAAACAACAAAAAAAGATGGTAAGGAGTTGTGGATTGTAGGTAAGAAGAGAGCTGAATACTTAGATAATTTGTCCGAACCACATGTTACGTACTTTGAACCTACTTGGAATGTTGAGAACTATATAAAGGAGTGTGATGAGACCGCTGGGATATTATTAGGTAGGTCAACGATAGAAGGGTGGCTTTCTAACCGTCCTGGGTGGATATATGATGTGGATTCAAGTGGTAACATTTTAGGTAAAACATATAATGAAGTTCCTAAAGATGTAGAAAAATTCCATTCTAAAAACGCGATTAACAACATTATAAAAAAATACGAAGAAATACTATGAGTTTTAATAAATACTTTAACGATATATTCTGTATAAATCTAGACCACAGACCTAATAGGTGGGAAGAAGTACAGAAAGAATTTAATAAATTTAATTTAACTGGTGTTACTAGGTTTTCCGCTGTAGACGGTAAAACATTATCAAAACCACACGCTTTATTAGATGGTGAACTAGGTGTGTTAGAGAGTAATTTAAAGTTAGTTAAGTACGCTAAAGAAAATAATCTACCCAATTTTCTTATGTTAGAAGATGATGTTGTGTTTGGTGAAGAAGTAAATAATCTAGACAAATATATGTCTAACATTCCAGATGATTGGGATATGATTTATTTTGGTGGTAACCACAAGTATAGTCACCCACCAAAACAAATAAATGAAACAACTTTAAAGTTGCATTATACCGTCGCTATACATTGTGTAGCGATTAAATCCACTGTTTATGATGTTATAGAAAGTATCCTATCTAAGAAATCAAAACAAGTTGATAACTATTACACTATGTTACAGCAAAGTTTTAATGTTTATTGTACCAACCCATCAATAGCTTTCCAGAAGGAGGGGTTTTCAGATATACAAAATAGGGTTGTTAATTATGACGGGTATTTAAGATGAAGAATCAGTTAATAATATTTTCTAAAAATAGAGCTTCACAACTACATTTACTACTAGAGTCAGTAGAAAAAAATTCTAATTCATTATTTGATGTTATAAAGGTCGTGTATACTTTTACCAATAAAGATTACGAAAATGGTTATGTTGAGTTAATTAATAACTTTAGAAATGTAGAGTTCACGATAGAGACTAGTTTCTATCAGAATATATTAGATTCTATACATTCTAATATACCTTACACCACTTTTATGGTTGATGATAACGTATTATATAACCAAATACCCAACACCCAAAAAGAAATTCTAGATGAAATAAATGACGACATATGTTGTTTTTCTTTAAGACTTGGTTTAAACTGTACGTATTCTCATCCAGCAAATTTACATTACAAAATAAACCAACCAGAAGTTGTTAACGACTTTATTTTTGTAGATTTTAGGAAACAAGGTGGTGATTTTGGATACCCACTTTCTGTAGATGGCCACATATTCAAAACAAAACTTATAAAAAACATTCTAATTAATATGGGTAATTTTATAAATCCTAATTTTTTGGAGGGTGGGTTACAAAGATTTTTAGGTAATATACCACATAAAATGAAATTCTTTAAAACCTCTTGTTTGGTTGGAATTCCGGCAAATATAGTTAACGAAACCCACCCAAATAGGAAGGGTCTGGCGTTTCCTTTCTCAGTAGAGGAATTAAATTCTAAGTATGTTGATAATAAAATTATCGACTTTGGTTCTATGGATTTTAATGGAATTAATGGACCACATAAAGAAATAAAATATATAATAAAATAATGGATAAGGTACTGATAAGGGATGTTTGTTTTGCACATGGTGAATCTTCTTGTCACGAAAGAAAACCTAAAAACTTCATATGGACACGTAAAGACTTTGATACTGACGTATGTTTCTACACAGATTACGTTTTATCAAAAGTAGTAAACAGTACTTATAAAAAAAATATTGGTTGGTTGATAGAACCTCCGTCCATAAACCCAAATGGTTATAAACAAGTTGTAGAATTAAAGGATAGGTTTGACTTGGTTTTTACTTATTCGCAAGAACTTATTAATAGTGACCCAGAAAAATTTAAATGGTACCCCCATAGTGGTTGCTGGATTAAGGATTCTGACATAAAAATACACGATAAGAGTAGTTTGTTATCTATAATAGCTTCTAATAAGACTATGACTTCAGGTCATAGGTTACGTCACGATGTTATTAAAGAATTTGGTCCTTCTATGGATGTTTTTGGTAGGGGTATACGTGATTTAAACTACAAACTAGATGGTTTGTCTTCATATATGTTTTCTGTGGTAATAGAGAACATAAACTATGACGATTATTTTACAGAAAAAATTATAGATTGTTTTGCTAGTGGAACAGTGCCTATATACTGGGGTACAAAGTCAGTTAAAAACTTCTTTAACGAGGACGGTATAATATTTTTTGAAACTATTGAGGAACTCGGTGATATTTTGTATAATTTAACAGAAGAAGACTATATCAATAGAATCGACTCTATAAAATATAATTTAAATAAATCAGAGGAATTTATTCTTGCTGAAGATTGGATTTTTAAAAAATACCCTAATTGCTTTTAACTATGAATTTTACTTTCGGAATAATAACTAATGGTACTGCCGACAACTTTGTTGAAACGGTGGTTAACTCTATTTTAGCACAAAACATACCTAATTTTGAAATTATTATTGTTGGTAATAGTGGTGTTAAAGCTGATAATACTAGGGTTATTCCTTTTGACGAGACACAAAGAAATATGTGGATTACTAGAAAAAAGAACATAGTGACGGAAGAAGCTAAATTTGAAAATATCGTATACCTTCATGATTACATTTTCCTATCTAAGGATTGGTACCGTGGGTTTTTAAAGTTTGGTAATGATTTTGATGTTTGTATGACTAAAATGTTAAATAGTGATGGTAGCAGGTATAGAGATTGGTCTTTGTGGGCTTTTGACGTTGAGCCTTTGGGTGTTGAGAATAAGGAGTTCTTATTACCTTATGATTTCACAGGGTTTACCAAATGGATGTATATATCTGGAGCTTACTGGGTATGTAAAAAACACATAATGAAAGAATTTCCCTTAGATGAAAATAGGATGTGGGGTCAGTCAGAAGATGTTATTTGGTCTAAGCAGGTTAGAGATAAGTACACTTTTAATATTAACCAAGAATCCTCAGTTAAATTATTAAAATTTAAAGATAAAGCTTTTAACGAGATGAGTGATAAAACTAAAAAACATATAAAAACATGGATTTAACCATACTAAATAAATTATTTGATAAGGTTCTGGTATTAACACTAGAACACGAATTTAATGAAGAAGATTTTATAGCTAACGCTGGTCTTGTACCAACCGCAAAATCTAGAATACAAAGGATAAAGGAACGTTTAAGTGGTTTAGATTACGAATTGTTTTATGGTGTTGATGGGTCTAAGGTTGGGTTTGATGATTTAAAAGTTAGTCCGGATGGTTCTGTTAGGGTACAACCACAAAACTTAACTTTTGGTCAGATAGGATGTTCTTTGTCTCATGTTAAAATGTACGAAAAAATAGCTAATAGTGACTGGGAAAAAGTACTAATTTTAGAGGATGACTGTACATTCTTCCAAGAATTTGTAAGTGTGGAAGATTACATGTCACAACTACCAGATGACTGGGGTATGGTGTACCTTGGTTGGGACGGTCATAGTCCTCAGGCAAACCACTCACCAAATATAGCTAAAATAACAAAAGATAATTTTAGAGCATTACATTGTACACACAGTATAGGGATTACCAAAGATTTTGCTAAAACTATGGCTGAATTTAATAAAGAGTGTTATTATACTGCTGACGGAGCTTTTAGTGAAGTCGTTAAACAAAGAAATGAAACTTGTTACGCTATAATTCCTAGATTAACTAGACAGGAAAATATAGATTGTACAGCTTATGAAATAGATGTTAGAACTATGAAAGAAAATAATAATAAATAATATGGATATTAGGTTATGTTTTCATGAGTTTTGGGGTGGGTTTAATAAACAGGATAACTTTTTTGTTTGGGTATTAGGTCAGAGAAACAACGTAACCGTTGTGGATACTAACCCTAATCTAGTTATTTCGTTAAACGGTAGACCATTTCCTGACGTTTATACCATTTATTTTAATGGTGGAGAACCTTTTTTCCCAACACCAACTAAAGAATTAGCTGACCACTTTATGGGTGGGTTTTATCTAGACTACCCCAACTACACAAGATTTCCAGCTTACTACCAGTACGTTTACGAATTTATAAAAAACGGGTTGATAAAAGATTTTAATTTTTTTACACAAGAAAATAGACCTATACCCAATAAAACAAAATTTTGTTCGTATGTTAGTAGAAGTCTTCACGGTAAAAGGGGTAGGTTTTTTAATAAATTAAATAACGTTAAAAAGGTAGAGTGTAATGTTGCACCACATAACGATTTTTCTATACCCTTTGATAACACTTCGTTAAACTCCTCAATACCAAAAATAAATTTTATAAAAGATTATAAGTTTAATATAGCTTTTGAGAATAATTTTAGAGCTCACCACCCGTCTTACCCTAATGCTGTAATAGAGAATGGTGAAATGGTAAGTATGAACGGAATGATTAGTGAAAAATTCATAGAACCGTTTATCGCTGGAGTAATACCAATTTATTGGGGTAACGAAAGGATACACGAGGAGTACAACCCTAATAGTTTTTTAAACTATTTTGATTTTGGGAGTGACGAGGCTTTAATAGAAAAGATATTAGAAATAGACTCTGACGATAAATTATATCGTAGTTACTTCGAGGAACCTATAGTTGGCCATAATCAAACTAATGTTATTAACTTAGATTATTTAACTAACTTGTTTGAAAATATTATTAAAAACATATAAAATAAAATGATTAAATTAATTATATTCGATTTAGATGGTGTTCTGGTTAACGCTAGGGAATTACACTATGAGGCTTTAAATAAAGCTTTGGGTACAATAGACAATAAATTTGTCATCTCAAGGGATGAACATCTATCAACATACGATGGTTTGTCTACAACAAAAAAACTGGAAATGTTAACAAAATCAAAAGGACTGTCTAAAGATGTGCATAATATTGTTTGGAGGTTAAAACAGGAAAAAACAGTTTCAATTATAGATAAATTTTCACCTGACTTTAGGGTTAAAGATATTCTTAGAAGATTAAAGGATTCTGGTTATGAAATAGCTTGTTGTACTAACTCTATTAGAGAGACAGCTAAATTACAGTTAATAAGGAAGGGTTTTATGGAACACATAGACGTATTATACACAAACCAAGACGTAAATAAACCAAAACCACACCCTGAAATGTATATGAAATGTATGTTACGTTTTGGTGTATCCCCTAAACAAACTTTAATAATAGAGGACTCACATCATGGCAGAAAGGGAGCTTTAGAAAGTGGTGGTCATTTATGTGCGGTAAAAGACTGTGAAGACGTAACATATGAAAAAATTAATGAACACTTAGAAAAACATAACAAAGGTATTGTAATACCTAAATGGCAGGGGGGGAAAATGAATGTATTAATTCCTATGGCAGGTGCTGGTTCAAGATTTGAAAAAGTGGGGTATACATTCCCAAAACCACTCATAGAGGTTAATGATAAACCAATGATTCAAGTAGTTACAGAAAATTTAAATATAGATGCATGTCACATATATATTGTACAAAAATCTCATTACGAAAAATATAACTTAAAACACCTATTAAACCTTATAACACCAGGTTGTAAGATAGTCCAAGTAGAGGGTGTTACCGAAGGAGCTGCTTGCACCACACTACTAGCAAAAGAACTTATTAATAATGACGAACCTTTGTTAATCGCTAATTCTGACCAATTTGTAGAGTGGGACTCTAACGAATTTATGTATTCTATGATGGCTGACGAAATAGATGGGGGGATTTTATCATTTACATCAACACACCCAAAATGGAGTTTTGCTAAATTAGATGAGGATGGTTATGTTTCTGAAGTAGCTGAAAAGAAACCAATAAGTAATATTGCTACAGTAGGAATTTATTATTGGTCAAAGGGTTCTGACTATGTTAGGTATGGTGAACAAATGATAGAAAAAAATATAAGGATAAATAACGAATTTTATGTTTGTCCAATATATAATGAAGCTATAGAGGACGGTAAAAAAATAAAGACATTCCAAATTAAAAAAATGTGGGGATTAGGTACCCCAGAGGATTTAAATAATTTTTTAGAAAATAATAAAAACTAATGGAAAAACACAATTTAAATGATATGTTTAATGGTTGGTTTATAG
>Ga0075441_10001791_pt1 | contig 10213 bp, 9 predicted proteins | sample CoawatmetaG00DNA_FD_71582 | JGI IMG/M metagenome (GOLD analysis project Ga0075441, IMG submission 71582) | Marine microbial communities from the West Antarctic Peninsula - Coastal water metaG002-DNA | ecosystem: Environmental > Aquatic > Marine > Coastal | place: Atlantic Ocean: West Antarctic...
GAAGCGTAACGGTGAACGTCTGGGTGGAAACTCTGCCCAGTATTTCCTGCGCCGGGTGGGTTGGGATGGCTTTATCCTGTCCCACGATGTGGTTGCCGCGCTGACCCGGGCCGGAATTCTGGATGCCTCACCGGCCAGCAAGAAAGGCATGAGCCAGGCCCAGGAGGCGTTCAACCGTTGGCACGAAGAGACGGAAATGCCCATCAGCCACCTGTCCCGGATAGTGTCGTTCACGGTGGATAACTGACGATTTCCGGCGTGTTAGAGAGCCAGCAACAGCGCCAGTTCGCTGAACACGACAGCTGCGCCCAGGGTGTCGCCGGTGTAGCCACCGAGCTGGCTACGAAGATAGCTGCCCCAGAACACAGCAACCAGCAGGACGGCCGTTATGGCTGCGGGAATCAGTAACGGCTGCCAGAGTGATAATCCGGCTGCCAGCAACAACACAAAGCCTGCCGCCGCCAGCATACGGCTTCGGGAGAAACCGTCTGCTACCGGTTTGGATTTACTCTTGTCGGGGTCAGTGACGTACGGCAGGCAGGCCATCAATATCAGTGGTGTCAGCCGGGAAACCGCAGGTGCCACCAGCAACGCAAGCCATATCAATTCAGCCTCAGCCAGCAGGGCTACTTTCAGCAGCAAGGCCATCACCAGTGCCACCGTGCCATAGGTTCCGATCCGGCTGTCTTTCATGATCTCCAGCCGTTTTTCAACGGTATAGCCGCCGCCGAGAGCATCAACACTGTCCGCCAGGCCATCTTCGTGGAAGGCCCCGGTGATAAACAGGTGCAGAATAACCACCAGGATAATGGCCGCCAGCGGGCTGGCTACCAATGAGAACAGAAAGTAGGCGGCGCAATAGCCAAGGCCGAGCAGAAGGCCCACCAGGGGAAAATAGACGCTGCTCTGGTTCATCAGGCGCTGGGAGTAATCAATCCGGACGAGCATGGGGATACGAGTCAGGAATCCCAGTGCCAGCCAGAAAGCCTGCCATTCTTGTGCAATCCGCGAGCGAGGGAGCAAGGACGCCTCCTTGAGAATTCAAAAGCGCCCATTGTACGTGAGACCAGCAAAGTTTGCGGTGTTCTCAGAGTCGCATCAGTCCAGCCACTCCCCGGGGTTGTCGGTGGTAAAGCGTGTCACCTTGTCCGGGGGTTCACAGCTGTCAGTCATGTCCTGGTCGCTCAGCAGCACGTAGGTATCCCGGTGAGCGGTGCCAATTGATTTTGCGCCGTCAGTGGTGAAGCACGACAGAGCATGCCGATCGGCCACAATGAGGTAACTGTCTGGGGTCTTCTTCATCCAGACCCATGCATTACGATCTTCCTGTTCCAGTGAACTGAAGAAGCTGAAATGAGTGAAATCCCGCTTCGAGAAAAGAATAAACTGTTCACGGAAATCAATCATGCCAATTTGCCCGCCGACAGGCACGAACTGCTCGGCTGCGGCGAGCACATTTCTGGGTGTGCGCAGTGGCTCGAGAATCCGATAACCCCAGGTTGTGAACACCAGCCAACTCACCATCAGGGCAATGAACCAGCGCCCGAGTGCCCGGGAGCGCCAGAGCGCCATGAGACTTACGACCCAGATAACCCCAAGGGTGAACAACAGGGTGCCGGCTTCGTGCAGTCGAGCCGGATCCTGGGTGTAGTCAGCGACCTTTTCCACCAGACGAGGGTGGTCATTCCAGGCTAGCACGCCCAGGGTGATCAAGACTGCACCAAGCAGCAGATGCAGAGCACTGATGACTGCCCCGAACCAGCGTGCCGGGTTTTGTCCACTCAATGCCGGGGCCAGGCTCAGGGCCAGTGCCGGCAAAGCCGGGAGCACATACACTCCGCGTTTGCCCGGGCTCAGGCTGAAAAACGCCACCACCAACACGACCCACGCCAGCAGAACCACCACGTCCAGCCTGTGTTTGAGAATCTCACGAATGGGCCGCAGCAGTGCCAGGAATAGCAGCGGCAGCGGAAACCACAGCGAGGGAATCACGCTGGCGAGGTAGTAATACCAGGGCTGAATGTGCCCCCAGGAATCGGCATAGCGCTCGCCGGTCTGTTTGAACAGAATGTTGTCGCGATAGGCCAGGGCCTCGTCGGTGCCCAGGTGACTGACGGCCAGCACCATCGGCACCAGCCAGGCTGCCACAACGGCCAGCATGACCAGGGGGCCGAGGGCGCAGCGCCAGCGGAGTGTGCCCTGAAACCGAGAAGTGTCCTGCAGTTTCAGGGCCAGTATCGGAATGAACAGCAAGGCGGGCAGAAAGCCAACCCCTTTGGTAATAATGCCAAGCCCCATAAAGGCCCAGGCCACGAAATACCAACGCCAGGACGGCTGCACGAAAAAATGCCGGATCAGACCGTAACAGGCCACCATGATCCAGCAGGCCACCATGGCATCAATCTGGGCTCGCTGGGCCTGAATCAGGAACTGGGGTGCCACCATCAGCAGCAGTGCGGCAATGGCGCCGGTGCGTTGGTTCCACAAGCGTGTGCCCAGATCGAACACCAGGCCCAGGGTTAGCAGGCTGCACAGGGCGTTCGGTAGCAGAAACGCGATTTTCAGGTTGCCGGTCAGCCAGTAGAAAAAGGCGATGGCCCACATGAACACCGGTGGTTTGTCCGGGTAGAGTTCGCCGCCCCGCATCGGCAGCAGCCATTGCCCGGAGGTCACCATTTCCCGGGCCACTTCGGCGAATCGCGGTTCGTCGGCGGGCCACGGAGAGCGTAACCCGATGCCGGTCAGAATCATGAGTGCCGCGAAGGCCAGTACCACCAGTAACAATCGGTTGTACGGCAGATTGAATAAGGTGTCGGGTAAACGCCGAAGACGGAAGTCGAGTGTCATAATCGCAACTCAGGAGGGGTCAGATACGGAATCAGCAAGGGTCTGATTGCGCTGGTTGTGATACAGGTAAGCGCCAATGGCACTTGCCAGCGCGAACAGAACCGCGCTTACCACAAGCTGATCGAGACGGGCCTGGCCAATCCCTGCGCCGGCCATTGCAAAGATCACCATCTGGGGCAGGTAGCCAAGAACGCTGCCCAACAAAAATGGGACGAATCGTATCCCGGAACACCCGGCGAGGAGATTGGTGACAAGATTGCTGCCTACCGGCAACAGCCTGATCATGAGTATTTTGAGCAGAGTGCCTTCCGTGAACAGCAGGTCAAAACGTTGCATGCGATCTGAAAAACGGTTCAGGAGTGATGTTCGCAAAAGCCAGCGTGCGACAAAAAAGCAGCCTGTCGCGCCAATGGCTGTAGCGATAGTCGATAGGATCGCACCCTGAATGCTGCCTGCGGCAAATCCCAGAACGAAAGCGAGGACCTGTCTGGGGGCTCCGAATCCAGTGAAAAGTGCACCGAGCAGCGTAATGGCTGAAAGTCCTGCCAGCCCATTACTGTTCAGGAAATCTGCCACGCGCTCCTGATCGGTCAGAAAACCGAACCAGTCCCCGCTCATGGTCAGATAGCCTGTTAATACCAGGATGGCGAAAGATAGCCAGCGCAGTCCCGAAGCCATATCAAGCCCGTTCCGTTGCCGGTCGACTGTTGTTCGGATCCTCTAGGTTTGCAATTTGAGGAACTCGTGTGCGGTGAAGTAACCACATAACGCCGATCATATCGACGATTCCGGCCCATGCACGGTTCCAGGCATTGTATTTGGAAATCCCGGCCATTCTTGGGCGATGATTGACCTCGACAATGGCGATTTCGCCTCCCGCGCCTTTCACCAGCGCGGGAATGAACCGATGGGCGTGATCGAACCACGGCAGTTTGAGAAAGGTCGATCGGGGAAACAGCTTCAGTCCACAGCCTGTATCGGGAACTCCATCATGTAGAAAGGCGTTGCGAATACGATTAGCCAGGCGTGATTGGAAACGTTTCCATGCTGTATCCTTCCGATTTCTGCGATAGCCGGCAATACAAAAGTCGGGATTGTGGAGTCTGTTCGCTTGTTGCAACAGTGCTGGAATATCGGCGGGGTCGTTTTGACCATCTCCGTCCATTGTCACAATCAGTTGGCCTGTGGCGCGAAGGATACCGGTCGCCAGTGCCCCGCTCTGTCCGATGCTCTGTTCATGTCGAACCGCCAATAGCCTGCCCCCCAAAGCCTCGGCAGTGCGACGAGCTGTTGCCAGTGTCTGGTCGGAACTGCCATCGTCCACGAGCACGACTTCAAAGCCCGGGTAATCCCTCATGACGTTGAAGGTCTCGGTCAGCAGCTTTGCTATGTTTTCCTGTTCATTTTTTGCAGGAATGACCAGTGACAGAGTGCTATGCTGAGACATTGAGGTATTCTCCAAGATGTAAACTAAACCGCGTTGCTGTGCGGTTTATGCCTTGAAGAATTATCTGCCTTAAAGCTTAACCGAATCTTAAGAGCGTTTAGTGAGCGCCGGGCATCGTGCTGGCAGCCATACTTGCACACAAAGCCCGGATTGACCGTCTGCTCTGTCTGCCAGGATTAGATGGCCACCATGGAGCTCTGCAATACGCCGAGCAATCGCCAGCCCTAGCCCTGCGCCTCCTCCTTTACGTTGATCCAGTCGCACAAACCGGCTGAGTGCGCGTTCACGCTCCTCCGCGGGAATTCCAGGACCCTGGTCACAAACCGAAATGGCGTAGCCTTCACCTGCGGGAACGAGATTGGTGGTGATTATGGTATGAGGCGGACTGTATTGGATGGCGTTGGCCAGCAAGGAGCGCATGAGGGTGTTAATCAGGGCACGATGGCAGCTAATCAGGGACTGACCTGTTTCGTCCTGGAGCACCGGCTCTATGTTTTTCTTTAGCGCCAGCGGTGCAACATCTGCGATGCTTTGTTCCAGAATGGCGGAAAGATTGTGATGCTCCGGCGGAAACTGAGCGCCGGAGTCCACCCGACTCAGTAACAGCATTTGTTCGACCAGATGAACCATTCGGTCTACGGCCTGGATAAGGTCTCCATATTGTTCGGGGTTGTCACCGTAAACTTTCTCCAGATTCAGGCGCAGCGCGGCCAATGGGGTTCGCAGCTCATGTGCCGCATCAGCGGAGAAGCGGCGTTCACGTTCCAGAGCCTGATTCAGTCGTCTCAACAGGCCGTTGACTGCGTGCACCAATCCAGCTACTTCTTTCGGAGCCTGACGATCGTCGAGGGGATGGATGTTCTCCGGTGCCATGTTCCGAACCGGTTTTTCGAGCTTTCTCAAAGGCTTGAAACTCACCTGAATTGATGCCAGTACGGCTATGGCCAGTAAAGGTAACGCCAACAGAAAGGGCAGTACGTTGCCCAGTGCAATTTCCTGGCTCAGTTCATCCCGAACGTCTTCTCGCTGGGCGGTACGTATCCAGAACCCGGTCGATGGATCTCGAATGGTAAACGTTCGCCATTGATAGCCGGCGGCTTCCTGCCAGGCAAATCCTGGCTCAAGGCCTTGGGCATCGTTAGCCCGGAGAGTGTCCAGAACAGGTTGTTGATCAGGAGACCAGACTTCGAAAGCGATTTTGCGTTCGTATTTATGCCCGGCACCGTCGGGCAGAATTTCGTCCTCTTCTTCATCGCCCTGAAATAATGCGTCCGGCAATTCGAGAGTTTTCGACAGCGTAAAGGCTAACTGCTCGATAGACTGAGTGCTCGAGAGATGTTCCACCAGCCCCTGCACAATCCGGGTACTTTGTGCCAGCTCCGCATCGAACAGTTCGTCCAACTGGTGATTGCTGACATAGAACCCCCAGCCTGCCGCGATCAGAGTGATCATAAAAACAGTGCTGGTAATTAGCAGAATCAGCTTCCGTGTCAGGCTCATATTTCTTGGCCTTCCGAGGCTGCTTTGCTGTCCAGCATGTAGCCAACGCCGCGCACAGTGCGAATGGCCTGCTTACCCAGCCGCCGGCGCAGATGGTGAACGTGAACTTCCAGGGCGTTGCTCTCGGCACCCTGATCCCAGCCGTAAAGTTGTTCCTCCAAACGTCGTCTGGTTGCCACCTGATCAGGGTGCCGCATCAGATAGTGAAGGATCTGCAGTTCGCTACGGGGTAGCACGAACGTCTCTGTGCCTACCTGCAATTGCGCAGAGTCCGGATCAAGCACGAGTCGCCCCACCTTGAGTCCTGAGACTCGTGTGCCTGAGCGGCGGCGAGTAACCGCCCTTATCCGGGCTTTCAGTTCTGACATGGCAAAGGGCTTGGTCAGGTAATCGTCTGCCCCTGCATCCAGTCCCTGTAGTTTTTCGGTCAGTTCGCTCCGCGCAGTCAGGATGATGATGGGCAACTCTACGCCCTGCTCCCTCACCTGGCGGACAATGTCCAGGCCATCGACACGGGGTAACGTCAAGTCAAGAATGGCCAGGTCAAAGCTCTCGTTCAGTAAGGCGTTCAGAGCCTGTTGGCCATCATCGACCCAATCTACGGTATTCTGGCCGTCCCGCAGCATGCTCAGCATGGTGTTGGCCAGTGGGTGATCGTCTTCGGTTAGAAGTATGCGCATTTGGCTACGCCATCCGGTTGGTTTTTAGCTCAAAGGTTGCTGGTGTTTTTCAGTGTAATGGAATGCGGGCAATTTGCGGTCCGAATTACTGTTCCCAGCCGTATTGTTGGTCATCGGTTCCAGCAGGAACAGCTTGTAACGCCGGTTTTCGTCGACCGGATCGGTAATCTGCTGCAACTGGCCAAGTAAGTCATGCTGGTTTTTTCCCACGGCCACCGCCAAAGGTCGCCGCAGAGTTCCATTCGCGAGCTGAAGACGAAGACTTTCCACGTCAATGCTATCGGCTCTGCCTGCGCTGTAAAACCTGGCCGAAAATGGCGGTTCGCCGGTGTACACAAGCCTGGCCGATGAACGCCCGGCCAGTTGGCTGGCGGTCATCACCAGCTCCCGTTCCGTTTTCAGTTGCTCCGGATGCAGGTAGACCCAGCCGCTGGCAATTGAGCCGAGTAAGGGGATGAACAGGGGGGCGGCTATGGCGGAGCGCTTTAAGCGTCGGCCGGTGTCTGCTGCCAGTAACCCGGAGGCGAGCGCAGCCACAAATGGCAGTCCCGGCAGCACATAGGTCCACAGTATGTTACCGGCCAGGGTAAAGAACACGGCCGGTGCCACCGCGGCCAGGATTACCAGCGCGCTGACATGTTGTTCGCCAGTATGCCATTGCTGCAGCTTGGGAGCGTCGCGCCAGTGGTTGCGAAGCACGCCAGCCACCGCGACAAGCCCCCAGGGCATGCTGGCAAGCACCAGATAGACCCAGATAGTGCCCCGGGGGAAATCGTGGGCGCTGCCGTACAGATCACCCTGCCAGCCGCTGACCACAAAACGCTTGATGTGCTCGCCGACAATGAAGTAATCGAGGAAGCCAGGTGTCTTCAGCTCCGCCAGAACATACCAGGGGGCTGAAATCAGCAGGGTCAGGGCCAGCCCGCGCACCCAGGGCAAACTGTGCCAGAGGGTCTGCCAACGGTTGAAGGTGAGCGCCCAGAGGAACACCGGCAGGCCAGCAAGCACCAGAACCAGTGGTCCCTTGGCCAGCAGGCCAGTAGCCAGGCCGATGAAGAACAGCCAGCCCCAGAGCGGCGGCCCCCCCTGCAGGCGAATGATCAGGCTCACCAGTGTCAGGCTGGTGCCAAGGGCCAGGAATGAATCCGTCATTACCGTGCCGGCAGACAGAAAGCCCAATGCCGTAGTGGCGTAGATTAACGCAGCCCAGAGCCCTTGAGTTTTGGCTCCGTGGCCGAGCGGGTCGGGGTGCAGGTAGCGACGCAGGTTGTAGACCAGCCAGACGATGCCGACATTGGCCAGCCAGGAGGGCAGTCGGCCGGCGAATTCGCTGACGCCGAACAACTTGAACGACAGTGCCTGAGTCCAGAACGACAGGGGCGGCTTGCCCCAGAAAGGCACACCAATATCGAACCAGGGGGTTATCCAGTCGCCGGTTTCCGCCATGATCCGCGCCATCTCCGCGTAGCGGGGCTCGGTGGTGTCCGCGAACGGCAACAAGGCAGACAGGCCGAGCCTGGCAGCAAGTACCGAGACCAGCAGCCACAGCAAGGTGTTACTGATTCTGGTCATGGCCGGCCACTCGCAGCATGGGTTGTATGTAAGTCATGGTCTCCTGACTATCTTCCGCCACGATAAAGACCGGGCGTTGCTTGGTTTCCATATAGATGCGCCCGATGTATTCCCCCAACAAGCCGACACACAGAAGCTGGACGCCGGACAGGAAGGTGATCATGGCAATCAGGGAGGCATAGCCCGGTGTTGAAATGCCGAAGGCCAGCGCCCGGATTACCTCCCAGAGGCCAACGGTGCCGCCTGCCCCCGCGGCCAGTAAACCCAGCACAAGGGCCAGTCGCAGTGGTCGGGTCGAGAATGAGGTGATGCCCTCCATGGCCAGGTGTAAGAGTTTCAGGTAGTTCCACTTGGTGCTGCCTGCGATTCGGGGGTCGCGATCGAATTCCAGGGTTACGGTGGGCATACCGACCCAGGCAAACATGCCCTTGAGGTAACGGTTGCGTTCCGGAAGCCGGTTCAGGGCCTCGACCGTGCGCCGGCTCATCAGCCGGAAGTCGCCGGTATCGACCGGAATCGGAGAATCGCTGATCCGATTGATCAGACGATAGAAAAGGCTGGCCGTGATGCGTTTTAGCCAGCTTTCGCCGGCCCGGGATCGGCGTTTCATCAGCACGACATCGGCCCCTTTGCGCCATTCGGCAAGCATGTCGGGAATCAGTTCGGGGGGATCCTGAAGGTCTGCATCCATAAGCACCACGGCCTCGCCGCGGGCGTGCTCCAGGCCGGCCGAGACTGCCGCCTCCTTGCCGAAGTTTCGGGACAACTGCAAGACACGGATTTCTGGCTGCCGTTGCCTGGCGGCCATCAGAATGGCGACCGAATCATCCCGACTGCCGTCGTCGACAAAAAGCAGCTCAAAGCTGCCGTCGAGCTTTTGCCCGGTTGTCCAGAGTCGAGCCAGCAGGGCCGGGAGCACTTCAGCCTCGTTGTGGACCGGAATAACTATGCTCAGCATAGGTTCAGGGGAGCTTGAGCGTTGTTTTTTCATGGAAAACAAACCTCTTGGCAAAGAAGTAATTGGCAACCGTGACGAGTGCCGTGGCCAGGAACTGTGCTGACAGGACTTTGAGGCCAGCCAGGCTGAGAACGGAGAAGCTGAAAAGGTTCAGGGTCCAGCCCAGACTGGCTGCCGCCAGGTATCGCGGCATCGCGACTCGGTGCGGCAGGTTCGAGGCAAACGCGTACTGATGCTGGGCCACGTAGTTGAAAACCAGTCCGGCCGTGGCTCCGGTTGCTGTTGCTAGCCTGGGGTCAAGCCCGGCCTGAACCAGCAGGCCCATTATCAGCCAATGCAACAGCGTGGCCAGTCCGCCGGCTGCAAGGAAACGGGCAAGTCGGCGTTGAAAAAAATGGCGAGCTTTGGGCATAGGTGTTTGCGTCTGTGTCGATTGTTTTCGGGATAGCCCCGAGGTTGGCCGCAATCTACCCCTCCTTTCTTAAGTGAGCCTTAACCGTGCAGGCACAGAAACCTTAAGGCGCTCTTAAGGTTGCTGTGGTGCCGTCTTAAGACTGGTTTAAGCCAGCCTTTCTAATCTGTCAGCCATGACCCTGCGTCCGTCTGGGCCAGGAAAAGCAAGCAGAGAGAAGGCAGCCATGACTGATCCGTTAACAATGTCGACCTGTTGTCCTCCGGATTCCGGGCAGTTGGTTCCGGCCGTCCGTTGTGCTGGCCGGTGGTTTTGCGAAATTCAGTCCAACACGCCATTGGCCCACACGGTGTCGGATTTCATTCGGCGCCGCTTCCTCCACGCGTACGGGGCCGAGCCTTCCCTGCGTATTCCACGGCTTCTGGCCCTGACAACCGCTCAGGGAACGCTGCTGGCTGCCGTTGGCGTGCGCAATGCGGAACAGGAACGGCTTTTTCTGGAGGATTACCTGTCGGTGCCGGTGCAAACACTGATGCCGGAACCGGGAACAAGGCGCAGCGGTATTGCCGAAATTGCCCACCTGGCCGGGGTGGAAGCCGGGGTCAGCCGCTATCTGTTCGCCTCGCTCTCAGTGTGGTTGGATGCTGCCGGCTATGACTGGGTGGTGTGTACCGGTACCGACCAGTTGCGCAACAGTTTCCATCGGCTCGGCATCGCCACGCAGGTGCTGGCGAATGCCGACCCTTCAAAATTGCCGGATGGCGGCGCTGGTTGGGGTCGCTATTACGACCATCATC
>Ga0075441_10001798_pt1 | contig 10189 bp, 2 predicted proteins | sample CoawatmetaG00DNA_FD_71582 | JGI IMG/M metagenome (GOLD analysis project Ga0075441, IMG submission 71582) | Marine microbial communities from the West Antarctic Peninsula - Coastal water metaG002-DNA | ecosystem: Environmental > Aquatic > Marine > Coastal | place: Atlantic Ocean: West Antarctic...
TTTGAAAGCTCCTCCATTACTTCGTAAAATAGACAAAACCAATTGTTTTAAATCCGTATCATTCCCGTTAAAAAAACAGGTATCGCACAACAAAGATAAAAATGGTGTCAATAAATTTTCTGGATCTCTACCAACAGCACATCCTATCAACGTCAACGCTGTACTAGATACATCTACGTTACTTTCATCGTACACCACATCTACTGCCATTGGACCAATCCATGCTAATATAGAAGTTTGTTCTTCGTCTTCCAATCTCCAACTCTCTCTTTCCAGTAACAAACTTTTTACAAACAGAAATATACCATTTCTAGCAGCATCACTTACTTTTGATGTCATACTCAAAACTGAAGAAAGAGTTCCTTTTCTCCATAACAAGCTTGTAGTAATTGAAAAAACTATTTCTACACCTTGTACTGTTGACGTATCGTCTGAAAGAATGCGTTGAACAATTCCTTGCACGTCAGACACATTTAATGAGTCATGTACAAAAAGAATTTCTTGTAGATTTCGAAGAGATTTTACAAATGTCTTTCTTCCAATCTCGGTAGTAGTAGTAGCAGCAGTAGCAGGAGGAGCAACAGCAGTAGCAGCAGCAGCAGCTTCAGTCGCAGTAGTGGAAAACCACATGGAACGTTGTGTCAATGCACGTAAACAACGTAAATACAATGCCATTACATCGGCTCCATAATTTTCTATGACATCTGTATGAGCATGTTTAATAACAAGACCAATTAAATCAATTGCCGCCGATGCAACAAGTAATTGATCACTTGTTATTGAAATCTCGGGTACCGATGTAGTAGAAGATCTTCGTGCTGTCAAACCACGAACAGAAGCAGCAGAAGACCCTACAGGAACAGTGACACTGGGTATATCGATTTGTATTGATTTAGTCGCCCATTCTAGCAAAGAATGTCCAATGCCATGATCAGGAAGTGCTCTTTCTTCTTCTTGCATATCCAAAAGAAGAACATCAAGTGGACGAATCATATTTTTATTTTCATCTCCGTCACTTTTTTCCATTTTTTCCATTTTCTTCTTCAATTTCTTTCTTCTTTTGACATTTGCAGGTGCAGCAGCATCTTTTAAGATGCTACTTATCATCAAAAGACTGGCTAAACGACCACTCAACGCATGATCCGAACTAATGTTGTCGGGTGATCCCATACCAGAAGACAGTGCTTTGATAAGATCAACAGCAACATGTTTACATTCACTAGCTGATACAATCGCTTTAGACATGCACCATTGAATGGCATACAGACATCGCATACCTACTGGTAAAAGTGTTGCATTTTGGGAGGTGGATAGATTTCGACTCAATAAAAGTGCAGCCATTCCACGTATGCTGTTCGGTCCATTGGAGACATATCTGAGACATACACCTAGCACCAAATGAAGGCTGGTACCACTATTATCCCACTTATCCGTACCACATAGTGACGCCACAGCTTGAACTACCGAGGGCCATAATGTATCAAAGATAGGTAATGCTTGTCCACTATCTTCATTATGTTCAAGAAGTGAATTGCGAGGTGCCGGAAGCACATACATGGTGTTGGACACGCTACTTCTTCTGGCTCGAACGGCTCTGGCTCGAGCTCGTAAAGATACTTGGTCTCGTAACATGGATTGCCAGTACTCCATTAAAATAGGTAAATGTGGATGCAATGATTTGGAAATCGAATTTCTCATTTTTTCGTGAACATTTGTAGAAGTAGAAACAATACTTTTTGAAGACCACCATGCATATACAGATTGATCCACCGTCGACAATTGAAGTTCAGCAAGTGCGGCAAGACGCGCAGCCAGCAAACAGGTCCCTACATATTCTTGATGTCCAAATGATTTGGGTGGTTTTGGTGGTGATGTTAAAGCATTTTCATCCGATGCATTTTTTTTAGACGTACCAGAATCACCTGAAAAAAGTGTTTTAATTGTTCTTCTAGCTACAACAGTGTCTTGACTAATACCAGTAGAAAGCATTGCTGCCATCGGAGCCGATGCATGCAGAGCCAGTGGAATGTTATCCAACAAATCTTCCTTGTCTTTTAATACGGTTGCCATGACGTCTCCATCGTCATCGTCACCTCCTTTATCTTCAAAAGCCGAACGCATCGCTGCTGAAAGTTGAGCTTCGTACAATAAAAGTACCGATTGTCCTCCCGAAGAGCCTGAGGAGTGTTCCCCTTTGTTGTTTTCGTCTACACTTTGATTTTCTTGTGTATCACCAAACGTTTCAACTATATCACGAATCATGGTCATACCCAACGTTTGAAATCGACCAAGTGGAGAAGGAAATGCCGAACCACTGTCGGAAGATGTCGAAGTAGTTGAAAAACAGGCTAAACGTACTAATCGCTTTAGATATTTGGACCATTGAATCATATCACTTTCATTTTCATTACCAGAATGACTGGAGGCACGTAGAAGACGTTGAACCGATTCCATGGCTATCATGCGTGTCTGCCACCGTGGTGGTCTTTCCAAAGGCCAAATGGTGGAAGACGACATCGAATCAACTAAAACAGATGAACCCGGTGCTGCCAACATATCTACAACATCCAAAACAATATCGTTGTCGTTGTAACTCGAACGATCTTCATCTTCGTCGTCTTCGTCTTCGTCTCCAGCTCCATCACTGTTGCCAGTCTTGGAAAATACCACATCTTCACATGTTGACAACAAAGCAGTGATCCACTCACTTCCATGACCACCCGATACAGATAAATCCAACAGCATTTTTCTACATTCTTCTGGAAGAGATAAACCACTGTTACCGTTTGAATCTCCGTACGCAGCATGAATAGATAAAAGACCATTTCCTTGAAGACCAATCAAGGGTGGAACATAGGTTGGTACGCATTCAGCTGGAGAAGAATCACCATTAGCAGTACTACTACTAGCACCAACATTTTCCATAGTACTAACACTTCTATTTCCACTGCCATTACTGATACCACTACCATTTCCACCTCTGCCACTACTGCCACTACTGCCATTATTGCCATTACTGCCACCACTGCCTCCACCACTGCCACCACCGTTTCCACCAAACGGAAGAGATTGTGGTGATTTTCTTGCTACGTCCATTGCGGTTCTTTCTCGATCAAGAACAGCAAATAATCTTCTCACCGTTAACATTGCTATTTTTGGTGAACTTTTACTCATTGCACACAATATTTGTAAGGCTGCTCTTTGTACACAGGCTGAATGTCTGACGTTTGGTTGACAGGCATACATTGTTGTACTGGTGTCTGATATTGAAGACAAGGTAGTAGATGATTTTGCTGTTCCTATATCTTCTTCGTCATCGTCTCCACGTAACAATCCATCAACCCATGGTGTTACCATAGTTGCAAATCTTGAATCCGAAAGTATAACTTGTGGACAATTCTTTGCCAAAATGCGAATAAATTCCAACGCCTCCAACAATACACTTTCTTCTGGAGATCGTATCAAATGATACCAAGTAGCACACATCAAACTAAAATGACGTTGAGATGTCGATGATTCTTTCACCCATACTTTCAAATGTTCACCAATACCAGACAACAACGCATTGATTAATCGACCCAAAATTGTCAATACACCACCATGCACTTTTCTTCCTACATGAGTTCTATCTTTATCTGGAAAAGTTAAGTAATCAAGTTCATCTGTAACGCCTTCACTTCTTGATGCACCAATCGGTGGAGTCAATAAATGTGCGTCTACTAAGGCTAGAGTAGGTTTAACATATTTTAACAAAGTTGATATCTCAACATCTTGCTTGTTGGCTACGTTGATATCGGCATGGCCACGTATCAAAACCCACCAAGAATGAAGTGCCGAAGTTCGTACAGGTTCTCGAGTTTCTCTTGCTAAATCATACAACACAGCATCCAGTTCAGGAAGATCACTATTAATAGCACCGCTGTTGTTATTGTTGTTGCGACGTGTATCGTTGCCACCACTACTACTACTACTATTAAAACCGGCAAGTGAACCTGCATCTCCAACAGAGTCAGAATCCATAATAGAAAAGGTAGTACTTCGATAATGGCACGCCAGCGCAAACGCTGTTCCAGCACGCAAGGATGGAGATGGATGTTTTCCTTTCAGACCTGAAACTAAAGAGCGTAAAACTTTGCGCGTAAACATACCACCAACAGTCGAAGTCAAACAACCCATTGCAGCAGCGCTTGCTCGTCTTACCAAAGCATCGTTGGAAGACAGAGCGCTTTTTAAGATGGCACGAAACGTCATCATCCACTGAACATCGTCATTGCCCCCTTTGGTTTCTTTCGTATCCACTGCAGACACATCTGGTATCAATGTCATTACATCATCAACACTACCGCTGTTAGGTCGACGTTCGCCTGGACCATAGGCAACTAATTCTGGTATACCTGCTCGAAGATGTCGTACAGCACATAAAAGTGCAGCAACAATGTTTCGTGCCGACCGAGATGCCACCGTTGAATGGGAAGGATCGTTCACATCCGATGTTTTGTTGGGTTGGGTTGTTTTCAGTGCTGCAATCAATTGTGTCAACAAACGATGCCGTTGATTCGTATTTTGGTATGGAAAAATACGTCCGAAAAGAGAGACGGCAGCGTCCGATAAACGTTCCATAGTAGATGGCACTGGTTGAACATTCCAAGGCATAATATCAGACAAATGTACACCTTTTCTTCTCGGATACTCTGCTGTATTGTCACCACCACTGCCATCTGCAATGATTGGTGCTGTCCATAACATTGCTTCTATAGTAGCAATTTCTTGTTCTGTTTCTGTTAATACACCTCTAGCTAAACTTTTCCCACCGGTTCCGCCACTGCTTCCTCCCCACGTCGATGCAATACCGTTACGTAATGCATCACATTCCACACTTTCACCCCCAAACGACACGGAGTGTGACGTTGGTCCCGCATGAGAACACGACTGCCACTGCAACGAACCGGTTTGAAGCACACCATCTCTGCCATCTAATAAACAGTGTGTTGCTAAAAGAGTTGTTTCACCATACGTTCCGTGCGCAAGTACTCTAGATGTCGATGCCAACAATGCAGGAAAAGAAGCAGCAAATCTTGGAAACGAATCATTCAAAAAGGTTGGATCCAAGGGTAGCAACGAACTCATTTCCATGGTGGATGCATGTATGGTTAAAAACAAGACGTGTGAGGTCAATGTAGTACCACCCCCTTCACTTTCTTTGGCATCATCGGTTGCACCACCTTCTTTGACAATTTTTAAACTGACGTCCGGTGAACCCAAAGATGAAACTAAATTTAAGATACATGCTGCACATTTAGTCATGAGATCAGGACGTTCTTCATGCATCGTCGGCCACGAACGCATCAAATGAAGCAGAGCGGTAGAGGCCGCATTGATCGCTTCCAATTCGTGCTGCAAGGCTTTCTTATCGCCACCCGTAACATACAAACTACGTGGTGCAGCACCGGCTGGAAATACTTCTTCAAAGACTTGAAACAAAGATGCAAAATGGGGTTGAAGCGCAGAAATTCCCATTCCTGCAAACAAACCACTAATCATCATCCAACCAGCAGCAGCACAGGCACTGGAGGCCGATGGTATTAGCATACCGTCGGAGTGGTGGTGCAAGAACGCTGTTCCTAAATATAACACTTCACTGCTTGTTGAATGAGGTACACCTAAGATACAAGATGGTAATGCGTACAATAAACCAGCAACCGCCATCGATCTTCCACGTAGTGATAAAAGTATTCTAGTAGCTGCATCTCTTTCTTGTGTTGTTGGACGTTTCTTTCGGGAAGTTGCCGCTAAACCCACTAAATCACCGTGGTCTTTGGCCATTGCACTCATGAAATCGTTTAAAAGCGACACACCCAGTGTTGGCAACGCACACATTAAAGTTCTACAACAAGAAGCTACTTCAGTTCGAACAAGACGTGATGGTGTAGAAGAAAAGGCATACAAGATATCAACTAAACCAACAGAAGCAACTTTGCCACCACGGCGTATTAAAGGTGCCACGCAGACTGACAAGGCAGCATCTCCCAACGCAGCCGTGCACCGTGCAACAACAATGAGTAACGTCACAATTTGTGTCGAATTCAGTAGAGAGATTGTGGTTGACGCAGAAACGGAAGAAGAAAGAGATGAAGCTTTTTTCAACGCTTTTAAATTTCGTAACAAACGAATCAAGGCAGATCTTAAAAGTTGTTGAAGATCTTGCTCACCTCTTCCACTGCCAACAACGCCGTGCTCCAACACCATGAGCAGTGGTCGCAACCGAGAACTTGGAATTTCATTGCCATTCGTTAAGACGGACAAAGAAAGAACACCGTCAATAACGTCGTTCCATTGTTTCGTCGAGACAGCATCTCCTTCAAAGACAACACCCGAACGAAGCAGTGTTACAACTGCATGTGCACTTCCAATATGTTGCCTTCGTATCGATGCTGGTTTGATAAATCTACTTTTTAAATAGCCGAATGCCAAGGCAACTGTATATTTAGTGGCTTCTTTCTTGGTTGATTTCATACCAAGTGATGAAGCCATTGATGCAAAACCACCTCTTGTTTTTTTAGGTTTCGCCGGTGTATCACCCATACTTGTATCTGCCGAACCATTGGATGTTTTCCCACCATTGCTACCGTTCTGCGTGTCACTGCCGCTGCTCTCGTTTTTGACGTGTACAATGGCTAGACTCAATATATAACCTACAACACGTCCAAATGCAAGTTGACCATCGTGACAATTTTGTGATTGATCTAAACCTTTCGAAGCTACAACCAGCAATTGATCGACTGTCACACTGCCTTTCTCTGGATTGAAATCTGCCCATTCATAGGCAGATTGAGCAACGGAAGCCAACGCACCCGCTGCTGCTCGTCTGACTTCAATCGAACGATCTGCAGCAGCACGAACAACAATTTTAAGTGCTGCTGTATGATGTCGACATCCAGATTTTCCAACGGCGTCTAACGCACGTCCAACACAACGTATCGCCGAAGATCGTACACTGACACTTCCAACATCTGTACCAGTGACCATTTTGAATTGTTTGGTGGCAGAATTCAAAAAAGGTTCAACGTAGGACACTAAACTTTTCCCCAAAGATACAAACAGCGTTTCAGCACAATGAAAAAGAGCAATACGCGTCGGCAACGTCGTATCTTTAGAATTAAGTAGTTCTTCCCATTTCGACATACTATCTAACAAAGTTCGGGTTGATCCATGAGTATAAATCAATTGAAGACAGTCGGCAACAGTGGTATAAATAGGTTTTGTCAGCGTAAATCCACCGTGGCTGGCATAACTACCTAAACGTTCTATAAGACCACGTAATAATTTCTCTGCTGGTTGTTGCAATCTCGGCAACTCACCATCTTTTTGAAGAAATGGATTCGTTTTGATAGGAAATTTAGAGCATTGTTCTTGAAGTACTGTTCTTAATTTGACCAGATTTCGATACAATTTTTTGGCAATAGAAGTAAATGATTTTGGTTTGATTGGTTTGTTTGATGTATCTTTCTGGGCATCTAATTGCAATTTTCTTAAAATTTTTAGATCGTCTTGTAAAGAACGTAGTGAAGTTTCTACTTTGCCCGGAATTGAATGTGAAGATGGAGGTGGATGTTCTAACGTTACTGGAGTGGACATTTTTGTGAAAATGGACTGGTTGTTTTTTTCTTCAAAGTCGATACTATGTTTATGTTCAATTCGAGCAAGCTACAAAACCTGATCACCTCACCTTCAACCTGGAAAAGAAATTTAACAAAAAAAGAAGTACATTTTGTACAAAAAAGAAGCACCTGCAGGTGCCTGGTGTAGGTACAAACGTATGCCATAAAAACTGTGTCAATAAAGAAGTACATTTTAATTTGGGTACTTATAAGTACCATGGTACCATCGATGGTACACATACAGTAGCTACAGTGACACCCGAATAATTTGAATTTATATTTTTTAATATTTTAATAATTCAACATTAGTAACAAATCTCATAATTCGTTTCGTTTGACATTAATTCTTTCACCATGGCTACATTTAATGTATGTCCCGGTTTGACTGCATGGTAATGTCCATCTATAGGATACCCAGCCAACATTAAATCCCCAACACAATCTAACATTTTATGCCAAGCATGTTCATGTTCTATCCGTAATCCATTTGTATTTAGAGGAGCACCATTCTCGTAAAGTACAGCATTATCCATGGATCCTCCTCCAACCAATCCAGCTTTCACCAATGCATCGTAGTCTTCTTTGAACGTGAATGTTCTGGCTGATGCTACTTGGTCTATAAAATCAAAATCAGTGGACGAAGCAGAAATGATACGACGTGGAAGTTTACGATGAGTAAAATCTACATCAATTGATAGAGTCAAACGAGGAGTCTGGTTTGTAGTATTCGTAGCAATATTAACATGTGGCAAAAACCATCCAGTGGTTTCGTTCTCAAGTCTTACATTGATAGGTTGACACACTTTGAGAAACGGAAAGTTTGAAGCGGAAGAATTTGAAACATTTGAAACATTTGAAGCACTTGAAACATTTGAAGCACTTGAAACATTTGAAGGTCGAATCATTCCAACATTACGAAATGACTCAATAAATTCAAGACTACTTCCGTCTAGAATTGGTATTTCAGGACCTTCCACTTCAACAATTGCGTCGTAAATATTGCACATATACATTGCTGACAGCAAATGTTCTACTGTTGATACTGAAGCATTTGGATTTTTTAAACAATGGAGAGTTGTTGAATAATTTGTTGAGGTCACTGAAGTATGCAGCGCAGGTACGAGTGGTGCGTTTGGATGATCTTGAAGTTTGAAAAAAATACCTGGATGAGGTGCCGGTGTATTGTTTTGAATTACACGGCAGATGCAAAGACGACCAGAATGTAACCCAATTCCTTTGAATACTGCGATTTTGTTCATGGTTGTTTGTCCAATTTACTGTACTTTTAGGGACTTTTTTTTGTTTTTTGATCTTAATCTTTTTTTATGTCTGTTGCGATGTTTTTCATGTAGACTTAACTTGGATTGCCCGTGTGAATGAGTGATTACCGACAATCCTTGGTCATGCTCATCTAGTGATTTCGCCAATTGTTCGTGTTCTGCTTTGGTTTTGACAGTATGTATACCTTTTTCTTTCCATTTACTCCAAGCTTCGAAAGATGTGTCGTCATTGTTTGGTTTGTTTTGATCATCTTTAGGATATATAAAATAAGCAGCTCCAACAACAAGAAGAAGGATGAATGTGATGGTAGATATCGTCCAAATGACACAGTTTTTCATGCTTATAAAGCTCTGAGAGATGAAGGGGGTGAATATGTCAAGATAGTTTCAAGTTCATCACGAACACGTGAATTTGACTTTGCTTCACCAAACCAAAATAGTTATCAACACCATGTCTTAAATAAATATGTCCAATAAAACTCGACAAAAAGATGCTCGTCAATCCAACAAAAGACAACGCAGAGCTCTTCGTTTCTTATCGAACATTTACATGTCTTCATCAAATGCAATAGAAACAAACCAACAAATAGATCAATCCAACAATCAAGTCACTAAACTATTACGTCTTCCATCGGTCGAAGAGTTTCTTCACGAAAATGTTCATGAGCGTGATTTTGTGGACCCAAACCAAGACCATGACCACGACCATGATCAAGAACACGAACACGAACATACAAATGCAATTCGTATCGGTGGAAAAAAATATCAATATCAAAGAAGACCAGCACCAATTCTAGCTGATGTACCCAATTCCAACAAGCGCAACGAATTGCAGCTGCGTGAATGGAAAAGAGATGCGATCGCAAATGGATTACATCGTGGACGTTTATTTTTATCGGCACAAAGTTCATATCCGGTCTTGTGTTTTTCAGTACTTAATTACGATGCGTCTACCGAAAAAGAAGCGAAAAGAAAACGGGAAGTATTACGTTTGGCTTCTGAAAAAGGAAGAGCTGGACTGCACACAGTTGGTAAACGTGGACGGCATGGTGTTTCATACATTGATCTGTTAGGTGGATCTACAAACAATATGATGAATGGATCTAGAAATAGTAGTAATACTATTAAATCAAACAACAAAAACAACAACAGCAACAGCAGCAACAGCAACAGCAGCAACAACAGCAACAACAATAACAACAACAACAGCAACAACAGCAACAGTAACAACAATGACAGCAATGACAGCAA
>Ga0075441_10001799_pt1 | contig 10188 bp, 4 predicted proteins | sample CoawatmetaG00DNA_FD_71582 | JGI IMG/M metagenome (GOLD analysis project Ga0075441, IMG submission 71582) | Marine microbial communities from the West Antarctic Peninsula - Coastal water metaG002-DNA | ecosystem: Environmental > Aquatic > Marine > Coastal | place: Atlantic Ocean: West Antarctic...
ATATAATGTATCTATTTTGTGTGTACATTTGTTAACAAAAAATTGAAACAGCATCACTAATAGAATTACTGTTCAATACTTGTCAATCCCTCGCCAGGGGCACCAAGTTCGTTCTTATTGTTCAACGTCTTGGCAAGTTTTGCATGAATCATCCATTTTTCTTTCAACTTCTCCAAGTTTTTTCGATTTAAATGGCCCCGGATTGAAGATTGAATTGATTTTGCTGCCGTAATATGTGCTACGGTATAAGGAACATCTTTACCATTCAACCTCCTCGTTGATCCGCCTATCATCGAAACAGATTTTGTAACTCTATCATCAACCGCCTTTACTTTTCTTTCTAATCTCTTCATCATGACGGAATCTTTTGCATCTTCGTCCCACTCCACATCATCCATAGCAGCTGCCGTGAGAGCTCTCTTTGTTTGTACTCTTTCAATAAAACCGTTAACTGCAGCAATATCTAATTTCTGAATCATTTGATTTCTGAATTTTCTTAATGATTTACCATGTAAATGTTCGACTGGTACATTTTTTAGACCCAATGGATACTCAATTTTGAGTAACATGTCTGGTAGTCGTATTTCGGATATTTTTCCAAGTCCTTTTTTATCAAATTCCATCCAAACGTCGTCAAAGTCTTCAAGAATTTCAGCAGTCACTTTACTTTCAGACATGGAACATTGTTCACTGAAGTTATCAAGAATAATGGCAATGAAAAGATTCACTAAAATGTAATTCAACATCGTAAACGAAAGCTGCATAATAGAAAATGCCCATAATTCATCTCCACAATTCCCTTCTGTAGGATTAACTGCACCACCTTGTCGTGGATTGCAGTACGGGACTTTAATATTAATGTCGTGCATAATACCATTGTAACTTTCACCGGATGATAATCTCCACATAGTATTAAAAGATAGAAAGAAAGTCTCAAAATTGGCATCGTCGGTTAATAGTTCACCGTGTTTTACGTTACCAAATGTATTCATTGCAAAACAAGAGAAAATAAACATGAACAGTGCCATAATAATGGCAACATTCTTTAAAGCTGGAAGTGAAAAAATCAATGTTTTAAAAAGATTTAATAAACCTGTGACATTACGAACAAGTCGAACCATACGTGCAACACGGAAAATACGGAACAGAGAAGCAAGTGACGGAGGTAAAACACCAGTTTGCGCGATCCAACTAAGTGCGACAAGAAAGCAATCAAACAAATTCCATGAATCTTGAAAGTATTGCATTCCTATTCCAGCCCATTTTAATAGCATTTCAATCGTAAAGATAACATTAAATAATAAATTTGCACCAGTTAATAAATCATGCATAACGACAGGCTGATTGTAATGACTAGATCCCATTAAGAAAACGTTCAACATAATGCAGGCCATAATAAAGTAATCAAATTGAGGCACTATGACAAATCTATAAGCTGACATTCGGCATCCTTTCATTGGTCCAGAAGGAGGTAAAAGTTTTTTCTTAGCTTTCGAATTCATAGCTAATTTCATCGTTTCTACCCAAATTTTCTGGTCATTAGTCAACAGACCCGATCCTTCACTGGCATCTTTGTTCTCGTTGTACTTTTCAATGATGACACCAATGAAAACATTTAACATAACAAAGGCAATCATAAATTGCACCATAAAGTACCAAATAAAAACCCAAAAACTTGAAGTTCGTGGAAGCGGTTGTTGACCAATACCTCTACCATCAATTGTAGTTACCATAATATCTGGCCACATTTCACCCGATGCAACTTCAAATACAGTTGTGAGAGAATGACCAAAACCATCGAAATTGACGGAAAGAGAATCCCAAACACGTGGATAAAAAGAACCCATTTCACCATTCTTTTCACATTGTTCAATGGAATCTAAAGTAAATTGAGGTGTTCTTGATGGAAGTGCAAATGTTCCCCATTCGGCTGTTGTAAATGTCGTTGGAAGTCGTTTGTGTGGTAACATACCACAATCAGTACCAGAGATATTAAATTTTCCGACACAATCTGGGAAAGTAGCGGCATCGCCATCGTTGCATAATGCAACGGTTCCAATGAAAAACTGTTGTCCTAAAATAGCAAGAATCATCATGAAAAGCAATGTAACTAAAATGACAGTACCAATAGATTCTGCAGCTTGAAACAACGAATTAATAACTAAACGTAGACCAGGATCACGTTTAATAACACGAAGAGGTCTCAACGCACGGAACGCACGCAACGCACGAAGTGCCTTTAAGAAATTGGGACCTGGTTCTACATCGCAGATTCCACTTACAAGCGGACCAGTTGCTAATGCAATTAGACTGACAAGAACAATATTAAAATCTAAAACATTCCAACCGTTACGTAAATACGAATGTTTATGAAATGCAAATCCAAATGCCACGATTTTCAATAACATTTCAAATGTAAAAATAATTGTGATAACTAAATCACTCCACAACAAGAATTGATAATAACCCATGCTGTTTCCCTCGGAAAAGTAGCCAACCCACGAAAGTGGTGTTGTAGATGTGCATGCATGGGAATGTGTTTCTATATCTAGAGGATCGTAACACGCACAACCGGAAACCCATGGCTCGTCCATTGCAAGGAAAATACTACTAACGATAATAAGGAGCAAAATAAATTGATCAAACGTTTTGTTACCCGCAAGTGCGAATGCTAATTTACGAAATCCATTGTTTGGTGACAAGACCATGAGTGACATGCCATAGCACACAACTACATCTTCTTTAATATCTGTTGGAATTTCATCGTCGTCTTCTTCGTTACCATTGACAATGGATGTCATAGATTTCTGTTCTATGACAGAACTCATTGGCATAACTTTGGCACTGTTTGGATCACCGGGTGTAGACGGTTCTTCTACTTTGGCTTCTGTAGCAGTTCCATTGGCTATCGCCAACGCTTTTGCTGCCTTCATTTCCTCTTCAAGATCATCAGCATCTTGTTGAGCTTCATCGCCACCTTCTTCAAATTTGGCTAGTAAAATTGCAAGAAACAAATTGAAAATCATGTAGTTACCAACAAAAGTAAGTAACAGAAAATAACCATATCCAATAATACCATTTGTTTTGTAAGATGCCCATAAAAGATCGTTCCAATTTTCTCCCGTTAGAACTTGAAAGACTGTCATAAATCCATCAAGAAAACGATCAAAATTAGCACGAGGAACATCGTCTGCGGAACCAAATGTTTCTGCGTTCCATTGACCACCGAATGCTTCCATACCCAACAATGTAAAAATAAACATCATGAGACAGGCTAAACCAGCAGCGACGGTGACGTCTTGTAAACTAGCTACAATGGTAATCAACAATTCTTGAAGAGATGACCAACTTTTTGCCAATTTGAGAACACGAAGAAGACGGAATGATCTTAAAACACTGAGACCAGAAATACCGTCAAGATTTAAAAAGACCGTGATAAGTTCAACGATACTAAACATAACGATAACGAAATCAAATTTATTAAAGTTATCGGCCCAGTATCCAGGAATACTCAAACCAATCATTTTGACAATCATTTCAAAGATAAAAATGAATGTGAATACATAATTAGCATAATACAAAAAGATGGTCAATGCCATTGGTTGTGAAAGGGCTTCGCCAATATTAATGTTTTGAGATTGTGGCGTATTATTAAAATGTGGACCATAATTGTATGTATCACGATATAATTTCCAATTATGATACTCAAGTCCCATTGTTACAGTGTTGAGTAAAATGGCACCAGTAATTGCAAACCCAAAGTATTTATCAATAGCTAATTTGTACCATGTGTTTCGAATACATGCAGGACCCCATGGATCTGGAACAGGGTCACCTGTCAGTTCAGCTTTTTTTGCATCGGCACGTTTTTTTTGACGTTGTTTGAGTTCTGCTTCGTCTCTATCTTGCACTTCAATTCCTTTGATTTGAAGAATATGAAGTTCTTGTGAAATGAGTTCGTCTTCGTCGGCTTCTTGACGTTCGCGTTCGTTTTCAAACTCTTCCCAAATAACAGCCAATGTTAAATTTAACATAAACATCGAACCAATTAAATAAAGAAACGTGAAATATATCCCTTCAACGAAGAAATGTAAAACAGGACTTTGGAATGACCATACTTGGTTGACGTTGTACATTGAATCTACCCAACCTTCAAGAGTGATGGAAGCAAAGACCCACAACACAGCATTGCCTAAATTGTCAAAACTAGATAAATCGTAATTAGGGTTTTTTCCATATCGACACATCATTGTTGGTAATTCTTTTTTACTTCCGTCCATTAAAGTAGCGTTTGCGTTAATACTAGTAGACCAAGTAACTGTTCCAAAGACTCGATCGTCGCACACACGTGCGTTACCTTTGGCAGCGTTGACGCGTGCAACCGTAGTCGTGTTATCCATAAAATTATGCCAAGATTTACCACTAATCAAGGAATTTTTATCTAAAGGTTGATAAAACATGTTTGAAATGACTGCATATTGTTCTCCGCCTAAATTAACAAGTGGATCCGCACCGACAGGTACACGTGGTGCATAAGAAGCATGATCAACGGGAATGTAGTCTAATCCACAAAGGACACCATCTTGACCCGGATCGCCAACATAACCACTGGCATCTGCGTCACCGCTTGCTGGATCGTAATATTGACACGTGCCATGAAGCAACCCATTCCAAAGTTGTGTTCCTACAATACCCCATAATAACAAGACGAAAAGCATTAAGAGAATAACGTATACCATAGGTGCGACTGATCTAAGAAGAGAACGCACAAGCATTTTCATAGAAGGTGCTTTGTTGAGAGCTCGTAACGGACGAAGCACACGAAATGTACGAAGAACCGAGATTCCAGCACCTAAACCGGAAATTTCAATCCATGCTGCAAGAACAACAACGAAATCTAACCAATTCCAAGCATCACGTAAGTACGCTCCTGGCATATGTCTAGCAGGATCACCTTTTGTCATGATGAAACCCATAGCAATAATTTTGACTACCATTTCAAATGTGAAACACGCTGTAAATACGTAATCTGCCATTTGAGTAACATCTAAAAATGCAGTATCTGCACAGAGTTGAGGTTGGAGTTCTACTTCTGGTGGACCGTCTGCTGGATAAAAATCAGGCTTTTGTTCCGTATATATTCCGTTTGTGGTTGCCCATGCCAAAGGTACACAACATTTTGTTTTTGAATACTCCCATTGCCAATAATGATCGGTTGGAAAATGAGCTGGGTGGTCTGGAAATCTAGAGTCGGCATTTTTGATGTCACGCCACTGTGCCATACCTGATGCGGCACATTTTCCTTGACCAAATGCCATTACTGTTTTTTTGTCCGCAGCAATCTTTGCGCACATAGACGCATTTCTATCATTTAAAGCACTAAAACTTTTGACAGCAGTTGTTGTATCAGCGGTGTCTGTTGCGCATACAGTCTGAGCTTCGGACCACGCAGATACCACTGCACCACCTTCTGCTACTGTTTCGCCAGCACGGCAGCATGGTGCGTAAGGAGATCCACCAATCATAAAAACACAGTTGATAAGAATCAACGATAAAATGAATGCGTCAAACGTCCAGTGATGTGCAATTTTTATTGCAATTTTACGTATTGGATTTGAAGGAGAAATACAATTTAACGCTTTTGCTTTGTATACTGGATCGGGTGTTGTTGTTGAACCTTTGACGTGGTCAAGGTGTTGTTGAAATTTATCCCATGTCCAATAAAATTCAGTTGACTCACGTTCGGTTTTTTTGCTTAGCTCGAGGTCGGAACCCATTGTATCATCCTGGAGAAGGGAATCTCCACCGCCCGAAGATGGAGCAACGTAACGTGATGATGTTACATCGACCGCGGTTTCTTCGCTGTTTGGCATTTTTTCTACTGGAATTGGTGTTGATGGTGTTGTGTCAGTTGTTGTTGGTTCGCTCATTTAAATGTATTGTTAGTTGTTGTCTGTTGTATTCTATTCTATCTATAATAATCCTGTACACATATCCTGGTGTAAATGCTCGCAATCTAAAAATCTATTAATTAACACGACAGCGAGTAATATGTGGTGTAAATTATTTTGTTGTATATTTATTTCTTGTAAAAGATAAAAGTATACTTGTATCTGGCCAATTTGTTCGGTACAAAGATATTGCCGGGTACGTTGAGGAGTTTGAGGGAGGGGAATGAAAGAAGAAGACTTTGGTTGTTGGTGGTGTTTGGATTAGGTGTATATTCCAAAATTAACAAACGCAAATAAGTATTCTAAGAGAAGATTGCACAGGGGGGTAGCAATGAATTGAAAGATGTTTCGTTGAATAGAATAAACGATCAATCTGTGTGGAGTTGACCAACCGACTTGCCAATAAACGACTCTTATGTTTTTTGATTTTTCATTTCAACGTGTATATTTTTAAAGATATATATGCAAAATGACATTTTGAAACGATAATTTTGGAGGCTTAAGTACCTAGGCTTATCGTTTCAAAGTGTGCCAGCAACAACTCTTGGTTGTGGCTGAAATTTTAAAAATTTTTTCGAGAAAGCACAGCATTTTTGGCAAAAAATTGAAAACTGCACAACTAATGCAACAAACAACGTACAACAAACAAACACAATCAAACGTGAACCATCTTTCAACATGTCATCTACGAATTCACAGATGAATCGAAAAAAATTAAGCTAGAATTCAACTAGCATAACATTGACTTTAAAAACACGGTACCTATATTATGGAGCCGAACATACAAGACACAACAAAAGAAACTTCGATGCCAACAACTTCTAGTGTTAGTGCAGATCTCTTATTTTCTACAGACAAAGAAGTTCTCGATCGTGCAGATGCTCTGTTAGCAAAAGGATCTATGAAGTCAGTCGAAATGAAGGCACCTTCCGTTCGAATTGCACACACACAGCAACAACGTCGTGATCTGGTCCACAAACACTTACATTACAAATGGTCTACATTGTCGTCTCAAGCTGCAATCATCAAGACTGGTAACCGTCCAGTTGTGGTGGCAAGATTTACAGAAACATCCGATCTTTTGCCTAAAGATGAACTCGGTACATATTCAGGGTGGTGTCCTGTATGTAGAGAGAGAAAAGAATGGTGTGGATTCATTCATGAATCAATGGGTCGAAATCGAGTGCAAGCAACCACGAGCAAAACATCTGCCTATGAACAGAAAGTCAAACGAAAAGCACGATTGAGGAGAGGAAACGCTGTTGGTGATACTTGGCGAAATGGAGAAACTCGAAGATTGGCAGCACAGGCATACCATGTGAAAGTTTGTCTACGAAAAGAAAAGGCAAACATATCAGAAGATGAAGAAAGTTTGGAGATAGAGGAAGAGAATTTGGTACACGTAGACAATCTGAAGGAAGAGAATTTGGAGGAAAAGGAGGAAAAGGAAAAGGGGGAAGGAAGAAAGTAACAGGTCCCAGCAGTCAACACGTACAGGTTGTATATGTACAAATACATAATCGTTATACGAATATATAAAGAAATTATTTTTTAAATAAAATTATTTGCGAATAGCTAGAAGGTAGCTGTGTACCTCTTTTGCTACCTTCGTACCGTACGTAATCGGCACATCACAATTTACTATTAACTGTTCCTCTCCGCACTTCTTTTAACTTGCTTGTGTTGCTATCATCAAATATAACCAACACACGTACTTCACAACTTTCACGAGGTGGTACCGATAAACGTATTTGATCATCCACATCACCATTGATGTTACTTTGTGTAGCTGCTAATAAATCAAATGCTGTATGAGGGGTAAATCTTGATAAATTGTCTGTATTTGTATCGTACTGTTTGAAAATCAAACATTCCTGATTTGTCATTCTTGAATAATATCTCCACTCATGTTGTTTTGAATTTGGTAGGACGTTGTGTATCACGTTATTATTTTCGGGAGATATTCTTTCTATCAATTCATTGGGATGTATTGAATTTGCATTGCAAACAGCAAGAGGCCACGTCTGAATGGGTTCGGTACTGACATTTCTCCATACGTTGAACAACGCAAACCGTACGTCTTCTCCTAAATTCATTTTCTTTCTCACCAATTCAGTAATTGCTTTGACTCCTGGTGCGTTGGGTGTGTAATCTGTATGTACATCATTGACAGGTCCTCTCGCACTGTTATCACCACTTGGTTTAGTATGGACACCTTTAATACGAGAGTCTCTCAAAGTAAAATTGAATGCTCTAGCATAAGTCGCCCCTGTAGCTCTCAAAACACATCGTTCACATGCTGAATAATAGGATTGTTGTAATTGAACGTCGTGTTCCATTGCAGAAATATTCAAAGTCTTTACATCTTGCCATTCGGAGGAATTGAAATCAACGAGGCAATGACCTAGATGATCTAATTGTTGAGTAATTTCCAGTGGTATGGTAGGTCGAGTAAACCTTGCATCAATGACTGGTACATTAACAGGTATTGAATCTCCACGATGGCCGCCATCTGCATAGACACTTCTTGCAGCCACTTTTTGATGTTTATATTTATGATTAAGATATCGAAAGGGTGTGGGTGGAATGTTTATTGCAGACATAATGACGTATTCAAGGTATAAAATACGATTTTGCGAAAAACTAAAAAGAAAATAAAAAGAAAAAAAAAAACAAAAACACAACACCCCATCTCATTAAAACTAAAGAACAAACACTCAAACAATGAATAGAAAACCAACAGCACGTGAATATTCAATATCACGCAAAGGTCTTCAAAAACTTGTGTTACCATATGCAGTCATTGATTCAATTGTCAAACCTCATTGGCAACATATCTCATATTGGATTCGTATTTTTAACTTTGTTTTCGGCGACGAAAAACAGATTGCGATAGACCGTCAACAAAAAAAATACCGTGAAGAATTTAGATACTTGTGTCGTTTATGGAGAGATGCCATTCCACCACCTCGGCCATACATGTTGGTTCCGGAACAGTTTCCTACCCCATTAGCCGCATTGGAAAAAATACAAGAACTTTTAACACCAAATGCAACATGGGCTCGAGCCAACGAAACACGACAATATCATCTTGTCGAAACCATTTCAGAAAACGAAAAAGATGGTACTTTTGACATTCAATTTGCACATACAATTAGTATTGATTCAACGCTTGGACCAAATGATGGAGGTTCAATTAAAGAATTAACAAATCTACCTCGTAGTTGCATTAAATTTCCAGCGCAAAATGCAAAGACGTCTACACGTATTGTTATTCCGGAAGAGATTCGCATTTCTTCAGGTATTTATGACGGCGATTTAATGGTGGGTAATGGTAATGGAATCCAAAATTTAAGGCTTCAAGGAAATGGAATTCAAGAAACCACCATTCGAGGATATATTACTGTCAAAGGCTCCGATGCAAAAAATATTGTACTTGATTCCATTACCATAGATGGATCACGTGACAAAGAAACAGCATATTGGGATCCTGCTGGGAATTCAAATGCTTGTATTGGGATCGAATTGGGTGCTAAATGTCAAATTATAGATAGTGAAATAATTAACGCGGGTGGGGCAGGTTGTGGTGTAGTTCATTCAGGATCCAAAATGATTATGAAACGTTGCATTGTGCATGATTCAAAAAGAGGTGGCATAGTTGGTTGTGAACATTCTGTAATGGAATTATCAAATTGTAAATCATATAATAATTCGTATCATGGTCTCGATGTTAATACCGCCTCTACAGCAAAAATGCAAAATTGTATATTTTCCAATAATTCACAGTACGGAATTGTTGTATGGGGAAAGGGTTCACTCATAAAATTAGAAAATGAATGTGTAGTCAAAGATAATGGTGAAAGTGATTACCACACTTTGGACAGCGGCACAATTGAAGTGGTTGATATAGGAGGAATAGTATCAGAATTGAAGGTCGAAAAAAATATCAAGCCTGCAGTAGACCCGTTTAGTATAATGAGTACCTATCTCAGAGGTCAAGAAGAATAGAGTGTACTATATACATACAAAGGTCTTCATTGAAACAAATTCTTCATTGAAACAAATTGATGACACAAATATTGTTGTTGTATTGTATTGTATTGTTGTACCGAGAAGGTAGTACCTGTTCGGATCTAGTAGTAGAGATACAAAAGTTTTACTAAAAATAAATTCTTTATTTTATTGTTCTCAGTTCTCAGTAAATGCGTACGCAGTTGTATCCACACCAGCATCTCTG
>Ga0075441_10001801_pt1 | contig 10186 bp, 7 predicted proteins | sample CoawatmetaG00DNA_FD_71582 | JGI IMG/M metagenome (GOLD analysis project Ga0075441, IMG submission 71582) | Marine microbial communities from the West Antarctic Peninsula - Coastal water metaG002-DNA | ecosystem: Environmental > Aquatic > Marine > Coastal | place: Atlantic Ocean: West Antarctic...
CATAAGTAGTGCTTTGTCCTAAAGAGGTGCTTATATTATCAATTCTATTAAACAAATCATAAGTGTTGGTGCTTACAACAGGAATATCCCCATAAAAGAATGGAGTAGTGGTCGTGCTAACATTTCCTTTATTGTCATAGGATTGAATGGTATAAATATTTTGATTGTTAAATCCGTCAATTTTTGTTTTTCGTTTTCTTCCTAATTGATCATACCAGACTTTTTGGTTAGGACTCCCAGTTTGTGTACTAAACTTGTAATAGTATGCATCACTAACTTGTGTAGGAGTACTTGTTCCTGATTGAATATGCCAGTGTAAAGCACTTTCACTTATAATGTTACCTGGGCTAATTGATTTTTCTAATCGCCCGAAAACATCATACTCCATCTGGCTACTATTACCATCAATTTCAATTATTTCTATAGGTTTGCTCCATTTAGAATGGTAAGTAATGTGTTTTTCTTGATTTAGTGGATTAGTTGTCTTAATCAGATTCCTTCCTTGAGAATCATATTCGTACTGTGAAACTTTAGACAATAAATTAGGAGAGGAAATAGTTTGTTTCTTTATGTTCCCATAATCATCATAATCATAGTCTGATACTACTTCATTTGTTGTTGTAGGGTCGGTAGTTTTTTTCTCTAAATTACCATTTGTAATGTTATAATCAAAACTAGCCTCCCTAGTATAAGAGTTTTGTCCATTTCTAGTATTGGTTGTAATCTGGTTAATTATTTTATTATCAATTCCATAATTCCCGAAAGAGCCATATTGATAAGTAACTTCCGTAACTTCTAATCCACCATCAATATTTGTTTCAACACTAGATATATTTCCCACAGCATTGAAACCAAGATGTTGAGTGGTTACTGTCCCTAATAAATGGTCAGTAGTTGTAATAATATCTGTTCGCAAGGAATACTGAAAGGTATACGGATTGATATAAGGTGTATGAAAATAAATATCGGTGTTAAATTCCTTTTCTGAAATTAAAGTTGTCCCAATAAATTGTTGTGTATTGTCAAGGTAAAGAGAATAGGCACCAATACTTACTTCATTTTTGGACACGGTAGAGGTATTAGCTGTAAGGTTCTTAATAGTTGTTTCTTTAAAGCCTAAAAAGCCTTTCCCTTCCCTATGTACTATTGCATCTTTATAATGATATTCTAAAGTATTTGTCCCTCCAACACCATTAGAAGTAATTACTTCTTTAACTACATGTAATGAGCCTTGAAAATCAAAAAGAGCAAGGGTTGCCGTATTTCCTTTAGTGTAATGAGTAGTATTTGCTAATGAAGCATATTGAAATTCAGTGGTAAGGTTTATTCCATTCTTAATTTTATCCAAATGAAGGTGTTTGTCATATTTGTTGAAATTTAATATGAGTGGAGGGTCGTCATAGAGTTTTCTGTTTAAAACACTTAGTTTTCCATCTCCATTAAAATCGCCTTGTGTTGAAAAACTACCAAAACTATTAGGGTAACTATATGTTTTATGCACAAATTCTTTTCCTTTTGAGAAATATATATTTATTGCTGAATTTACAGATCCATTTTGCGAATCTGGCGAACTATGAAATATATCACTTTTTCCATCTCCATTAAAATCACCTACGATGTATTTTGATCCTATTTGATTACCTAATGTAAAGGGAATAGGAGAAGTGAAGTTAGAGCCATGAGAATAAGCTGTTCTCCAAGACCCTTGCCATTCAGTCAATAAATCACTTTTTCCATCTCCATTAAAATCACCTATAAAAATTTCATGACTATTTCTTGGATACCCAATATTTTTACCTAATCCAGTAATATCCTGACCATCTATAGGTTGGTCAAATGAATAAATTTTACTCCCAGTATTATGAGTCGCTAATAACTCATTTTTCCCATCCCCATCAATATCAATAGCTCGTATATTTTCTGAATATTTGAGAACTTCAGTACATATAGCTCCAGAGAGGCTGGTAATGTTAATTTTTTCAGAAATACCTTTTATAGGATATGTAATATATGCTTTGTGATTGTTTCCTGCATTTTTAAGAATAGTAATGATATCAGCAGCTCCATCCCCGTCAAAATCTCCTACGATAAGATGAGGATTACTATTAATAATTTTATTAGTAGTTCCAGGATTAAAAATGGTAGTAGTCGTATTTGTTGAGCTGACGTCTAGCATTTTAATGCTTTCTATACACAGATCATTATTACTGTCATAGTAAGGGTTGGTATATATCATCTCATCTTTACCATCTCCATCAAAGTCAGCAAAAACTATATTTTTCTTTGAATTAGTAACGCTTGGAACATTATAAAATGAATCATCAAAATCAAATGAAAAATTATTGTTTCCATTGCATTTAAAAAATTTGTAATTTATATGCTGGTAAATATAATTAACACCAGTTTGATTAAAACAAAAACTTTCTGCAATAATAATATCTGCTAATCCATCTCCATTATAATCTCCAGTAAATAAGTCATTGTTATTTGAATTAGCAAGATTACTTAGAATAGTGGGTGAAAAAGAATCATCTACTTCACCATATTTAAATATGGTAGAGTTAAGCTCTGTACCATCACTTCCGTGTTCGGTAACGCTTATAAGCTGACTATAAAATTCATTAGCATACTCAAAATCATAACTCTTAAAAGAATTTCCTCCTGTTGTGACTACTATTTCTCTTAGAATATACTTTGTCTTTATAGTAGCTCCAGCAACATAAGACTTATTCTCATCCTCTCTTATATTGTAATAAAAATTTATCTTATTATATGCTTGTAATCCTGTAACATCATTTGCGGTATAATCAATTGCTATTATTCTGGATTGTCTACCTCCATTAGCATAAGTGAAAGTAATATAATTTTCATTAGCATCTGTAATTTTATTTATTCTCCAAAAAATAGGAATCTGATCATTCCAATTATTATAAAGACGTGAATTACCTGTTCTTCCATATTCAATAGTCTTTCCATCTTTTGTTTCTACTTTAAACCAATGCGGACTATCATTACTTCCAATAATACCATTAGAAGTCACCTTTGAAAAACTGTGTATTTTTGTTTTATACTGAAGCCCATCAGCTCCATTTAAACCAGCGATTGGAATAAGGTAATTTCCATCTAACAGAAACCGATCATCATTACTTAAACTAACTGGAGATACCTCCCCATTGTGATATATTGTTTTTCCTGCTCTTGTAATGGTAGATAGACCTGCAATATTCCACCCATAACCCACTAACCCATTACCACCTTGGCTATTATAACTTATAGCAATATTAGGTTGCATTCCTGCTGTTCCTTTTGGTATAGCAATTGGTATATTATAAGTTGCGCCTCCTGAAGCAGAAACACCATGACTCCCTTGGGTTGCACCGACAGGTAAAGAAACATCAATAGCTCTATTATCAAAATTAGATGTGCTAAATGGATTTGAATAGGTATTTGAAAAGGGAAGAGAAGGGTCAATATGTGCATACATTTCATCAGTAGATGTACCTATAAAATGATAGTCTTGCAATAAATTTACTTCTTGTTGCCCAATATATTCTTTATTTGCATTATCTGGAACTGATAAGTCAATTATTGCAGCCTGTGTTATTTGCTGAGATTTAAGACTGACAGATAAAAAAAGGCAAAAAGTCGTGAAAATTAAGATGATATATTTTCTCATGATTCTGAGGGTTATTTAGTTTTTTTTCTCTAGTTCATTAATTCTTTTTTCCTGTTCAATAGTGTAAAGTGTTAGCTCCTCAATCTTCTTCATCATTTTCTCCATCATTACACTTACCTCAATACCATTTTCTTCAACTTCAATAGCTGAAGGTATTTCTGGTAGGTGTTTGTTTTCGGTTATAAACTCTTCTACATCAGTTAGAGACATTAGGTTATAATCATTTTCAAATACATAATCACACCATCCATTATTTGCTTTTACTTTTACCTCTCTACTTCCAATCTTCCCGCAAACAGAGAGAGCATACCCACTTTGTATAGTTGTACCTATTGCTACGCTACCAGAGGTTTCTGTGCTTCCAGTAATTTCAATTACCCCACCAGCAGTTTCAATCCTATTTACTTGCAGAATTTTACCAGCATCTATCCTAACCTCACCATGCAATAAACTACTTCCCTCCACATGTAAATTAGTAGTTCCCCCTGAAATTCCAATTTCTACATCATGGCCATTATTTTTATTTAACCATAACTTATCATTTACTGAAGAGATACCATCTTCATTAATAAAAATAGGAAAAGATGTTCCAAATCTTCCTGAGCCTCTAACATCTAATTTTGCTTGTGGATGATCTGTACCAATACCTACTTTAGCTGGACAATATGCACCTGTAAAAAGTAAAGGATCAGTACCACCTGTACTACTCCATACGGGTGCTGGATAAGAGAATCCTACTTCAAGATTACAATGTGCTACCACGTCGGGGTCATACAGAATCCCATGGACATCCTCAATAGATAAAGACGAAACATTCCCTTCAGAACAAACAGATAAAAAAGAACCTGAAGTACAAGTTGGGTCTGCTAATCCTTCCAGTTTTAATGTTCCAGAAAGTTCAACATCAGTAACTGTTAGGGTATCCTTTATTTCTGCCTTACCATCTAAAACTGTCTCTCCAACAACTTCCAACTCTTTTGCAGGGTTGGTTGTATTAATTCCAATCTTACCTGATATATTGACTTGATTGGTTTGTGTTTGTCCAAATACTAATATTGAAGACAGCATTGTAATAGATAAGATTAGTTTTTTCATAATTATTGATTTTAGTTTATTTTTTTAGTAGTATTTCCAGTTTAAAGTATCTCCTTTTTCAAGGTTATTTTCCCATTGTAGAGAATTCAACATTTCTTTCATTTCCTCCAGCTTCTTCAAATAAAAATCTAGATAATTTCACTAGGTCTTCATCCTCTTTAGAAAAAATCATTTTTTGAACCTTAATCTCTCTTTTCTGGTAGCTGTATTGAAAATCAAAACAAAGGATAAATTCCTCAAATTCGGAATCATTAAGAGTAGAAATCTTTTTAAGCTCCTCAATAATCGGCTTCCATTTATCATCAATAGATTGATTCGATTTGATTTTTACCCAAACTTCAGAAATAAAATCCTCAAATGAGCCAATTTTCGTATTGTTGCTATCCTTCAGGCTGTCATGTGAAGAAGTTGGTTTATTAGTGATTAAATGAGGGATTATTTTTTTACTAGGATTAGCAGTCTTTAAATTTTTCCAACTAGAAGTGATTAGTGGTATTAAATCAGTAAAGTTTGCAAATGATATGTTTGCATTAGCAATAGTCCATTTTACTTGATAGGCATGAATTTCTGAATATGTAGAGTATTGGATATCATCAAGTTCTTCAGCCTCCGGGTCTGCTATTCGTATCCATTCAAGTTTTTTATTTACAAGATTCAAATAAACGAACCAAGCGAATTCGTCAAATTGAGGTAAATAACCTCCTATTGCAGCTCTTTCTCCACTTGCTGATACTTTTTCTTCACTCATTATTTAATGTAAATCTCATCTGGTTTTGCAAAAAATAGCTCTTTTGGCTTTTTAACGTTTGTAACAGTGTTTGCTAAAAACAAATATGCTATTTGAATATTCGGTCATTTTTATAATTGACTATACAACGTAGTTGTATATAGTTTGTTAAGAGTCTAAAAGTACTAAATTTTCAGCAAAGCATTAAATTCATAAAAAATAATTAACTTAGGTTTTATCGATTTGTAGCAATTATATTATCCATTGTTGTAGTGGATTATTTTTTATCCTTTCTACAGGCGTTCTCTTTAATTGCGAGAATTTCATTTCCGTAGTTTTCTATAAAACCGAGATCAATTGCTTTTTGAGTTGCGTTACATGCAGAACTTAAGTCTCCTGATTCAATTCCGATAAGAGCTAGGTTTTTATACGCATATGAGTTTGTTGAGTCTAGCTCAATGGAGCGCTTTATATTATTAAGTGCAATAACTAATTCTTGATTCTTAAGTTGAAGGTATCCAAGGTTGTTGTAAGCAATAGCAGGATTTAAATTCAAGTTTTCTTTTTGCTTAATAACATTTTGCATGTCACTTATAGCTTTGTTAAATTCTCCTGTGGGTTCATAAACTAAAAGAGCTCGATTAGTCAATACGCCTGTGTTTTTAGGCTCTAGTTTTAGGCTGATTCCAAAGTCTTGAAGTGCAAGGTCATATTTTTTTTGGTGAGCAATAATAGTACCTCTATTGTAAAATGCTTCCGAATCAGTAGGGTCAGTTTTAATGAATAGACTGTAATAAAAAAAAGCTTCATCAAGCTTTCCGAGAAGTTGATTTGTATAGCCTATCCTAAAAATAATCCCATTGTCTCGTAAGCCAAGATTATATGCTTTTTGAAGGGAAACATTAGCGCTTACAATATCATTTAGACCTTCAATTTGAACAATTCCATAATTAGCATAAGCATAGCCATAATTTGGATGCTGAGAAATAGCATACTGAAGGTCTGCAAGAGCTAAATCAAGCTTTTTTTGATACCAATAGCATATCCCACGATTTGTATACGCTTGTGGAGCGATCGATCCGAGCTTAATTCCTTTATCAAAGTCATTAAAAGCACTAATCGTGTCTTTGTTTATGAGCTGAATTCTACCACGGTTAATATAAGTTGACGAAAGAGTAGAGTCTTGATTGATAGCAAAGTTGATATCTTTGAGTGCTCCAAGGACATCACCTCTATCAACCTTTGCATTTGCTCTATTCTCGTGTGCATTAATGAAGTCAGGCTTAAGGGCAATTGACTTGTCGAACAATTCAATTGCCTTATCAATTTCACCTTGTCTGTATTTAATAATGCCTAATCCATTAAATGCAAATTCGTCATTTGGGAAAAGCAATAGGTAATCGTTAATCAGCATTTCGGCTTTTTCGTAATCCTTAGAATCTAAGGATATCAATGCTGCTCGTAATTTGTCATTGACGTTCTCAGATTCTTGTGCAAAAAATGGAGTACAAACAAGTGTTGTTAATATGATTACTAGGAAGATTACTCTTTTCATTTTTAATTGTTGCCAAAGGTTAGAATATGAATAATAACGGATTAAAAATACACTAAACTTTTCGTTACGCACTTAGCCTAAACTTTTTATTTTGTTTTTTTTGTAAAGCCAAATCAAAGAATTTGGTGAGCTTTGCTAATAAGTACAAACTATTCGTAAAATCTTTATTAGCTATGTTTTATATACGCTGTTAGCTGTAGCATTTTTACCATTCAAAATTATTAATTTCATCTTTTCGATTGGTTTCACTTTCTTTTTTAGTCTTAATAGCATTTTGATGAGAAGTTATAATTGATTTTTTAACTATAAGTGGAATATCAAGACCTGAGAATTGTTCAATATCAACTTCTGTATCAGAAGATAAGATATATTCTGCAAGCTGGGTTTCTATAGATGTTGTTATGTATTTTTTATTAAGAACTTCTTTGATAAGAGGTTGAACAGACCATTGGTCAGATTCATAGGCTAAATGCCAAAGATTCCTGAGACAGATAAGTTTGGTTTCTTCATCAGAAACTAATTTTACAATAGATGTCAGGACTTTTCCAAAGGTGCCCATTTCACTGAATGGCCATCTAACCGTTTGATAGCATTCATTTAGTCTTTCTGTATATGTCTTTACAAAATCTCTAATATTATTGCCTGCTGAATGATAATACTCTTCAAGATTACTCTTTGTGAGCATGTAACTATTTACAGGTTCAATGTAATCGCTATAAACATGTGATGAATACTTTCCAATCACTAATAACTCATGAATTTTGATTAAGTCAATAGAATCTTTATGTTGCAAAATTTCTTTCAAGGTCAAAAAATCTAAAGGGATATTCGTGTTAAAGATTAGGTCTTTTAAAGCTTGAAAGTGATTTTCAAATTCTAATATATCCTTGTGTCGTTCACTTGGGATTTCTTCAGTTGATTTGCTTACTAAGGACGACAGTTCAGAAGCTTTCACATTGTCAGGGTCTCTACCAGTGAGTATGAAGTATGTAAGCTTTCCTAAAGAATAGATATCACTCTGATTAGTTGCATCTTTCAACTTGTTTCTTTGTTCAGGGGAAACATAAAGTATCTGCCCATATCCAGATGCACTAGACTTTGTGTAATAGGATAAAGATTCAGACTCTTTTCCGAGACCAAAGTCTGACACCTTTATTTCTAAGTCGGACTCATTTCTAAAAACAAGGATATTGTTGGATGATAAATCACGGTGTAAAATGCTTTTTGAATGAGCAAATTTTATAGCTTCAATTACTTGACTTATAATTTCGAACCTTAGCGCTTTAGAAATTTTTCGATTGTTTTTTTTAATAAAATCATAAAGATTGTAAGGAGCTAAAGGCATGAGATACCAAAGCTCCTTATTTTCATGGTCGTTCCCATGACTAATCAAGTTAACTATTCGATTAGAATTATTAAGCTGTCGTAATAGTTTAATTTCTCTTAAGAGACGATACCTGTACTCTTCATTATCGTAATGTTTTTTCTTTAGTTTTTTTAAAGCATATTTAATGCCTGTAGATTCATCTTTCATTTCTGAAACAGCACAAAAGTAACCTTCCCCTTTAGGTTTTATATATTTTAAATTAGATGGTCTAAGCATTGGTCTCTTATATTACTGCGAACAATTGGTTATGTGCAATACTACAAAAATTAATAGATAAGCAATCAGATTATTTTGGTTAGGTTTGTAAAAATAAAGAAATTGTAAAAAAATATACAGTTGGCAACTAAACAAATGAAAATCATCCAACAAATAAATATTAAAGTAGTTTTGCGGAGTTATGCCTACGACAATATGGTGGGTCATTTTGATAACAAACTAGTTAAAAAATGTATCCTACATATTCAAGACAGAAATATTGGTATTGAATGTATGCAATAAATGAAAATCAACTATTTTAGAAAATATTTGAAATCTGAATAAATGATGAAAGAATACTCAGCAAATTACTCTTATAGCAATCATAATTTTGTGATTCAAAACCTCAAAGGGGAAAGAATTAGCAATGAGTATTTACCTGCAATTTGTATTCTGAAGAATATTCTACAAAGAGGAAAACCAACACTACTATCAACTTATCTACAAGGAGAATTAGGACACCTTCATAAAGATAAAGATTTTCAAAAAGCATATCCGCTTATTGATAGAGAACAGCCCAATTGGGAAAGAACAATAAGAGGAGATGAAAAAGGTAATTATTATCCAGCCAAAAAGTTTTTTGAAGAGCTAATACCAAAATATTTATCGGAATACAAGTTTATTCAACAACTGATAATTCCTGAAATAAAAATAGAAGACATTACACAAGTTGAAGTTGATGAGTATGTGAATCAACAAGTTGACTTTTATTTACCACAAGCTTATTTAATAATTGAGATTGATGGCTCGCAACATAAGCATAATAATGACCAGGATATAATCCGTGATTCTCATACCGCAAATTATGGAATTCTGACGGTAAGAATAACAACTTCTGATTTTAGAATTAGAGAATGAAATTTTCTTGCAGAAAATCCAAGAAATAAAAGACAGAATAGAAAAAGTAAAAGCAAAACAAGAAACTCGAAAAGAAAATGACAACACTTTCATATCTTTATCAGATTACCAATCTGCTTTCGAAAATGGAATTGATCTTAAAAACCCCAACTATAAAGCAACAGCAATTATTCGATTTCAATTATTGGTTTTAGACCTTCTTGAAAATGGGTTGCTAAACTTCAAGAATGATTGGAACTTTGAAATTCTTTCAAGAGATATTTCAGGTTTTGAAAAAATTGCAATTGAAGATTTAATGATATGGTTTAAGCATATCTTCAAACTTCATAAAATAAATTTTAAAAACCCTGCTGTTTCAATTTCGTACTGTAATTCTTTAATAGAATTTTCAAACAAGAACGAAACTATAAAGATTGATTTCAGCTTGTGTAATCCGTCAGACCAAAGTGGACTGTTTAGTGTAAAATTCTAGTATATGGTTTTTGTTAATTTTAACCCTTTAAATTTAATAAAAATGAAAGACAAAGAAAACGCAATGAAGTTCATTAAGGAACTAAAAAGAAAGACAAGAAAGAGATACAACTCTGAGGAGAAAATAGCAGTTGTATTGGCAGGATTTAAACAAGAAGAATC
>Ga0075441_10001809_pt1 | contig 10159 bp, 3 predicted proteins | sample CoawatmetaG00DNA_FD_71582 | JGI IMG/M metagenome (GOLD analysis project Ga0075441, IMG submission 71582) | Marine microbial communities from the West Antarctic Peninsula - Coastal water metaG002-DNA | ecosystem: Environmental > Aquatic > Marine > Coastal | place: Atlantic Ocean: West Antarctic...
ATATAAAACAAAATACAATAAGGAAACACTTCTTTCTTATTCTTTTCCTAGGGTATTTTATAACAGACTCATCTAGTTGTACACACAGAACTCCCTCTTTCTTCTACGCACAATTTTTTTTTGTTACTTGTACTACGCTAATTACCCGGGTACTATTTTTAAAAAAACAAAATATACAATTTTAATTTTAATACACTTCAATCGTATATTATTATTATCCCATTCTTCGACTTAATCTCCAATCATCTTGACTGGCAGCATATTTATCAAACAATGGTTCAATTTTCTCTCTTCTTTTGTTTCTTGACATTTTGTCGCTGCCAGCTTGTTTGTAGAATTTAGGTGCTAATTCTAATAACCATTTTGGTTCAATTGTCATTGTATTACGCATCCATTCTTTGGTCGTCATAACTAATTCATGGTAGATGACCCATTCTGGATTTTTATTGAACAAGGCAGAGGAAGGATGCATATATACAACTTGTCCTTCTGTCATCGTGCGATACCCTTCTTGCGGATCTCGTTTCGCTGCGTTCGTGAAATAACCCGACACAATTGCCATTCTAACACGATTGAAATCACGTCCACATGTAATAATATCCATTTTGTAACGATCTAAAATACCTACTAATTGACGACGAATATCTTCTACACGTGACATTGTTCTGGCTTGTATGTAATGTTCAAAGCACCACTGGTTACTGAAACCACTTTTTTTCCAACCTTCGTAAACCATTAACAAAGTTATTTGATCACCTTCTGGTTGAAAAAATTTGGCTTTCGCTGTATCTGATTGTGCTTGTTTATCTTTAGGTCGATAATAAACATTGTCTACTGACAACATGGAGGCTACCGTTAAAATTTCTTCACTACATTTTAAATTCACAGACATGATTAGCATTTTAGCTAAACGTGGTTCCAAAGGAAATTCAGCCATTTTTCTACCTAATCGAGTCAACATACCATCGTCGTCCAATGCACCCAATGCATACAATAGATCCATGGCACTTACTAAAGTTTGTACTGGAGGTGGATCCATAAAATCAAAACCTAACAAATCATCAATTTGCATAGCTTTCATTGACAAGACAACCATACCTAAATTAGATCGTTGAATTTCTGGCAATGGAGAAGGTTGCATTTCATTCTGGTAAGCCATTTCGGTATACAAACGATAGCATTTGCCGGGTCCCGTTCTACCACCTCTACCAGCACGTTGGTTGGCGGAGGCTTGTGAAATTGGTACTATTACTAAATTGTCCATACCAGTTTTGGCATTGTGTATGTTTTGTTTACAAAAACCAGGATCGACAACATAATGTATACCATCAATAGTTAAAGAGGCTTCCGCAATGTTGGTAGCAATAACACATTTTCTGGTACCAACGGGTGCGGGTTCAAAAATTCGGGTTTGCATTTCTGATGGCAATGCACCATACACTGGCAATATATGTAGTTCGGGTACACGTCTACCTAACTTTTTCATACGATTGTGCAATATTTCACAGGCCGTATCAATCTCATCTTGACCAGTTAAAAACAATAAGATATCACCAGGTGGTTCTTTAATGTGTATTTGTTGCACTGTTATTAATGCAGCGTCCAAGTAATCGGTTTCTGCTTCTCTAGTATACAGAATTTCAACTGGATATGTTCTACCAGGTATCGTAAAAATAGGACATTCAAAAAAATAATCTGAAAATTTGGCGGCGTCTAAAGTAGCAGATGTAATAATTAAATGTAAATCTTTTCTTCTTTGCAACAATCCTTTCAGCAAACCAAACAATACATCGGTATGAATCGTACGTTCGTGCGCCTCGTCCAACATCAACGCACTGTATCTCGATAACGTATGGTCCGCTAAATATTCACGCATTAACATACCATCTGTCATATATTTAATGACGGTATCTTGCGAAGTACATTGGTCGAAACGAATACTATAACCCACTTCTTCTCCTAATCTTGCACCAAATTCTTCTGCTACACGTTTGGCTACACTGACCGCCGCCACTCTTCTGGGTTGAGTGCAGCCAACAATGCCACGTTTGGTAAACCCTAATTCATGCATGTATTGCGTCATTTGTGTCGTTTTACCACTACCTGTTTCACCAACAACGACTAATATTTGATGGGTGGTCATCGCATTTAATAATTGCGATTTCAAACGAAAAATGGGTAACGATTCCCGTTGCGCTTGCATAGTACCTTTATTTGCAAAACCGTACGAGACACCTTTGCCTTCTGTTTTCACTTTCCATTCTGGTTTTTCGGCAAACGACTGTGCCATACCAATACCCCGCAGCTCTTCTGCCAAGTGACGGTCGCCGGCACCCGCCATTGGATCATGCCATGGTGTTGATAAATCTTTCGGCATTGATTCTAACATTTCTTGTTCTTGCGCTTGTTTTAATTCTCTTCTTGATTTTGCTAAACTTGCTTGTTCTAACGATGCACGATGCAAAGATCCTTCTGGCATTCGAATGACTTTAATTGCTTCCGATGCGGATGCAGTGCCCAACGCCTTGCCAAAACGAGATGTTTTGCCACGCATGAAAGCTGGTTCTGCATCATTTAATTCAATATCTAATTGTTCTTCTGTTTCTTCAAATCCTAATACACCAGTTTCATCGTCTAAATCGGGTGCGTCTTCTGCAGCAATAACACCGGATCTTTTGAGTTGTGCAATTTCCCAGCGTTCGTAATCACCATACTGTGCTTTCATTCGACCCGATCCTTGATTTTCTGCGATGTTGTTGTAACGACTACCTTCACCTGCTAATGTTTCATCCATGACCGACGAAGAGGATGCAGATTTAGTAGTTGTTGTTTGATTGTACGCTTGTTGTCTTTGTGGCATTAAATCTTCACCTGTTTTTTGATTACAATCACTCATGGACAATGTTAATTTACCAACGGTGGATATAATTTTGACATACACTTTTTGTCCACGGGAGACGGCTTGTGCTGGATTTTCAACACGCACACCACGTCCACCCATTAATGACATGTGACACAAACCGTCGTTCGGTGGTTTCGATACTGAATCTAATTTAATAACTGCACCAACTTTAACAACTTTTTCAACAGTAGCACGATAGATGTGATAGAGTTGAGCTGTACTGGTATTCGTGGTATTCGTGGTACTCGTTGCACCAGGTGGTGGTGGCATCATTGGGTTTGGTGTTGAGGAACCTTGTTTACTTTTAGGAAGTGCAGATGATGTTGGTAAAACAGAAGGTGTTGCACTTGAAGAGGAAGAGGAAGAGGAAGAATGTCGAGAAGAATGATGACGACGATGTCCATCACGATCACGGTCACGGTCGCGGTCACGGTCACGACTACGATCGCCATCTCTGCTGGAACGATGACGATGACGATGTCCATCACGATCTCGGTCTCGGTCTCGATCTCCTCCTTCTTTGTCTCGACTTGAACGATGATGATGTCTATGTTTACGTGGTTCACCGTCTCCGTCTCTACTACTACGATGTCGATGTCGGTGGCGGTCTCTGCCTTCGTCTCCGTTGCCTTCGTCGTCGCGGTGACGTCTTTTCCGACGATGTCGATCTCGATCCCGATCATCTTGATTGTCATCTTGATTGTTATCCCGACTTCTTGATCTATCCCGACGTCTTGATTTTACATTTTTATCGCTGTCTTGTTTATTATTACTGGAGTTCGACGAGGAGGAGGAAGAAGAGGAAGATTGTGTTTGTTTTTGCGGTTCGCTATTGCGAGGCTGTGAAGTTGATTGGGGTGGATCTGTTGCAATCATATGACGAATGACTTTGTGTAAATTGTTGCTGAACGATTCAGGAAAATCTGCGTCGTTCTCATTAAGGGTAGATATAAATGTCTCACTGGTTTCACTTGTTTTACCAACATGGACTAAAAATTCTGCAAGAGCACGATCACCCAATCCAAGATTATTATCCAGTTCCTTGCACACTTTGCTAATGACACCAAGTTCTCGTATGGAAGTCATTGTGTTTCAATATTTGTACGTGTGGCCAGGTGATTCAAAAGGTCACTCCAAAAATTGTTTCAGCAAAAGTACAAGTGGATTATGCTGATGTATGTATATTTTAAACTTACTCACTCATCGCTTCAACTTGTTCTTTCAATTCATCTCTATACATTTTTAATACATCGATCGGATCTTGACCACCACTCCCACCTGCGTCTTGCAGTAAACAACTTCTATAAAATGTATTCAATAAAATTGTGTCACTATCTTTCTTGACGTCGCTTTCATTTTGAAACATATATTTTTTAGCCAATTTTATCGCTCGAGCTGGCAAATTCTTATTACGATATCTTAATGCTTCTTCTAACGATGGTGTTCTTATATAACAAACAGGTCGTCCAGAATCATGCACAACAGCTTGTCTTGAAACTTCTGTTGCTGATCCTATTAATTCCAATGATCCTGTACAATCATCCATACCATCATCTTCTCCATTCATTCCATTCATTCCATCGTCTTCTCCTTGTGTTCTTGTTGTAGTAGTTGTACTACCCATTACATATATTGTAACAGCATCATTCGTTCCATACACTAAACAAGGTTGTACACCTACATACGAACTTGTGTTATCACTGTGTTTTTTTGCAGCCGTTGGTGTCAATGAAACCGTCAATTCACACGCTATAAATCCTAAAACATTTTCACCAAAATCAAACATTGCACAATCACATTGACGATCAAATAAATAAGTCGTACCGTCCCAAGCACATACAATTAATTCATCCACGTCATCTCCTGTAATATCTACAGATTCAATGGCAAAAATTTGGCCATGTCCACTGGACGAACCAACCGTATCATACCAACACATTTTACCAGTAGCCACGTTCCAAATACTCATGTCACCTTCCAAAGTTGCTGCAACCACTAAACCATTGCCTCCTACTTTACTTTTTTCTTTTGTTTCTCTGTCATTATTATCCTTCTTCTCTTTAGAATTTGTAGAATTATTTTTAACATTTTCAATCCATGGCACATACGTATTAGGAAATCCATTCCAACCATGTAAATGTCCATGCACCGTAGTCCAACTGCCAATTGAAGGTACATTATTACCAGTTGTTCCTCCTTCGTTGTTATTACTATTGCTTTTACTATGTACTCTACCTGTTTTATTTATTCTATTTTTTGTAGTACTAGCAATACCAGAACTATTTGGTGATAAGGAAGAAGTTGTTGAAGAAATGAATGAGACATCATCTTCCATTTCTGATGGAGACAATGTATGTGGTTGTGGTTGTGGTTGTGTTTGTGCTGCGGCTAAACTACCACGAAATCCCATGATTTGTCTCGATGACAAACCACCACTACTTAATCTACTACCACCTGTTGCATCCATTTGCATTTGTTCCTGCATTCTTTGTTCTGCATGATTTTGTTGCATTTGCATCATTAAAGACATGGGTGTTTGTTCTCTTTCTTGACTACTGTCGTTTCTAGATGTTCCTCCATTGTTGTTTCCACTGCTGTTTCTTCCATTGCTACGACTGCTGCTGTTCGTCGCACGATTTTTACTTTTTTCAATGTCTAAAAATTGTTGATATTTAATTTGTTGACGTCTTTGTCTTTTAGCAATTTTTATTGCACGTCGATCCGGCATCGATGTTGGATATAAGGCTCTAACAAAATTGTTTTGGTTGGAGTCGTTTGTTTGTGCGTTGTTGTTGTTGTTTTGGTTGCTGTTGTTGAAGGTTAGATCAAGTATTAACATTTTACCACTTTGCATCCCTACAATTAAATTATTTGTATGGTCAGGCATTGTACTTATAGAACTTACGGTACCTTCTTCAATTGTCCATTTATTCATTTCTTGCCAGTCTGAAGTAGGAGAAGAAGTGGGAGAAGACGTGGGAGAAGACGTGGAAGAAGAAGACATTCCATAGACATGTAAAGATTTCTCTGTAGTTGCTACACACAAATCATCGTATCCATTTGTTCTAGTATGTAGGATAGTAGCACACTGTATACTAGGTGTGATTGGATAACACGCAGTTGGTATTAATGAACCATATCCACCTGTTGTACCATACAATTCAAAAATGTAACAAGCACCTTCAGCTGAAATGACTATTAATTGTGGATGATTTGAATGGATAGAATTTGATGCTGTGTTTGGTGTTGGGCTGTTTATTGGTGTTGTGTTGGAACGGGGAGATGTTGATATGTTGATGTTGTCGGTAGTAGGAATACGAGGTCGTGTAATGAAACCAGTATTAACGGCTATGATAGAACCAAGCACAGAAGCAGATGTTGCCCATGGTGTTGTCTGTTCCAAACTTTTTACTATTACTAGTTTACCACCCAGCAATCCAATGACTAGTTCGACGTTGCCATCTCCATCAAGATCTGTTGCAAGAAGACAGCTGGAATTTGCAATACCACCGGTGTCGTCGTTGGAAAATGTGAATGGAATTTTGACATACGGTGAAAGAGATAGTTGACGCGATCGCCTCATGTATGTGTATTGTCAAATTATTGTTTATCTTCTTCCTTTAGGACTTACGAGATGAAAACTTTATTTTTAGAACAATAGTCTTTTTGTTGACACTTCGAACTCGCAGCAATCTAATCGCTTCACATTTGTTATCAGATTCATCATATCCATCTTTATCAAGCCATTCAAATTCTCTTTTATAAAAATAGATTCTTACCTGGGACGTGTAAATAATCTAGTTGCACGATAATCAATATATACTTCTGGTTACAAAATAAATTCATAAACAAAAATAGACATCTCCATTGTTTTACTCCAGCCTCCAGCATAAATAAATGAGCGGCAACAGTGCATATGAAGTTGCACGAAGAGCCAACATTGAGCGAAACAATGTCGTGATGGCAAAAATAGGTGTGAAAAGTTTAAAATCTCAAACAAACAAAAAGTCTAAGAAGTCTAGCAAGTCTTCGAAACGTGTCAGAACATCTCCAATTGTCAAAACTCAACCAACGCGACGATCCAAAAGAACCAGAGCTGAACAACCAACATACACCGGTGAAACCATCGACAATTCAATGGATATTCCAGATGAGCTTACAACAGATGAGATTCGCCATAAAAAGATTCACAAGAAGAAAATGACCGAAGCAGAAACAATTGCGAAATCGCAATTGTGGTTGGAAGCAAACAAAATAACTTTACAAAATAAATATATTAAAGTTGAGCAAGGCAATGACCAATGGCACCAGATTGCAATACGGAAATGGGGAAATCACGTACATTTGGCTGCTGCTGCATCCGAGTCCAAGATTGATTGGGAGAAATATGTTTTATCGCGTACGTCTAATCCAAGTAATGAAATTGAAAAATTTCCTTTGCTGCAAGAAGAGTATCAACATTGTACGTGGCGATTATTGATTGCATGTGTACTCATGAGTCGTGTTTCCAGCGCAAACACTAAAACAATTGCTATCAACGGTTTTTTTAGGAAATATCCCACTCCTAGTTTAGCATTAGATTCTTTGTTATCAGATCCAACAGATGCTTTTGAAATATTAAAATCGTTGGGTTTGTTCGAAACGAGATTTAAAGGAGTTGTCGAAGTAACGAAAGCATTTCTATCAAATCCTATATTTGATTGTGGTTTGGACAAAAAAGTCAATAAAATCTATGGAATAGGAGCATTTGGTGTAGACAGTTTTAACATTTTTATCAGAGGAGATGCAAGAAATATGTATCCAGATGATCAGAATTTAGCTCGATATTGTAATTGGATTCGATCGTTATGAGTACGTTAATGAGTTATAGATAGCTCGATGACCAAAAAATACATGGTATAATAATTAAAATAATCTTTTATCCTACATTTACATTTACACGTGTACACATATTTATTTTAATTTTTTTCCGATTCTTCTACTTCGGACATCGGTATCACTTGTGTGCTTGTCCAATTCTTTACCTTTTGTTGTTGTTGTTTACTCATATTAGATAATATCTGCTCATTTTTCTTTCTTTTTTTGTTCTTTCCATACAATCGATTATACAATCCACAATCAACAAATATTGCAATACCAAGTACAGTGAGAATACACAATAATGGAACTGCAGTTGTTGCTATTTCAATCATCATTCTTTCTTTCTCTTCCAATTCCAGCATCATGCTGTAGGCTCCAAGTGACATTAACATTAAACCTAACGTTAATAAAAATGAACTCCAATCTTCAGATACTTCAACGTAAGGAGCTAGTTTTAATAGAAACAGCAGATGCGTCAACATTGTTAGTACTGCAAATAAAATTTGAACAGGTGAACCGGGTGCCAATACAACTAAAGCACCACACATAATTGTTTTGTTGAGCAACGACATCAATTCAAACCACCAATATTTTGGTTCGTATTGAATATACAAACCACCTAAAGCAGTTTCTACCCAATGATTTTTAGGACTGTCTTTGTCGTGCAAATGTTTTCTATTTCTCCACAACAAAACGAACATTGATAAAGGAATGCCACATATGTATATAACAACAAATGTGATAGCTAATACTGTATACGTAACATGATCTCCTCGATGACATGTTATGGCGAAATCTTGTACAAGCAACGTACCTGGAATACCTATGAATTTTTGACATTTAAACATTTGAAAACATTTAGTGCTAATACCCGGATACAATAACAAAACAACTAAGATAACGATTTTGGATGTGGTCTCAACTATATGGGTATGTTTTTCTTTTTTATGTCCATGAGTACATCCGCGAGCAATTAAATAGGCAGCAGCAACCGCAAACGTACATAAAACTGGCAACATCATATGAATAATGAATCGATCATAAAATGGTACTGACATTCCGCAACTTTGTTCAGACAATAACGTAACAAAATCAAAATTAAAAACAGCTAATGGTAATGTAATTTTTAAAAACATTGGAGGAAATACGACGACATCTAAGATGTTTGGCAGTGATGCTAATATTTGTAAAAAAGATAAAAGGATCTTGATTGAACCAATTACTTTGTGAACTCTTCTTAATCTTCTCATTTTTTTGAGTTGTGCTTGTGACTTTGTTCGCATTAATCTAGATTTTTTAATAGATCCACGAAAACATAGTAAAGCAAAAAGAACAAAAATGAATAGAAAAAACGATCCAAATAGACTGGGTAAAAAGCCTAAAATAAACGAAGAGGAACAAATCACACATTTACCACCATTGTTCACATAATTTGTAGCGCAAACTAAACACATTGGCCCGGAATAACCTAATTTGCATTGTTTGTCTGAATCAGTACCTTCAGTAGTAGCATTTAATGATTTGCATATTGATTGATTGCTCAAAATATCAAATGGGCAACATCTTTCTGTTCCAATTCCAATAGAATCAATGTGATTACGATAACCTTCAGAACAGGATAAAAATATTTTGCTTGTAGGAGCAGGTCGCCAATATCCAGACAATGCAGATAATTCATGAATTAACAGTCCATCACGTTCAGAACAATCGGCACCTAAAGGACATTCAAGACATGGCGATATTTCCGCTGAATCCTTAGAATCAGAACTTGGAGAACCTGTATAAAATTCAGTACGTTTACATTTACAAGCATCTGCATTTGTGTTGCCGATCTTACTTCCAGTAGATCTGTCTTTTTCACATCTAATACAATCGGCTTTCGAGGACTTGCCAATAGCGGAAGAATAGGTATCGATCCCACACTTCTTACATTGTATGGTACCTTTGCCGTCTTGGTACTGTCCAAATTGACACGATTCGCACGTACCTGGGATACTACCTGCTTTTCCCAAATCACATTTTTCACAAGTCGACGCACCTGTCAACGTAGTCGTTTCACCCAATTTGCAACGTCTGCAACTCGTAACTACAGGATCACTTCCATTTCTTGAATATCCCAAAGCACAATTTGTACAACCTAAAATACCTCCATATCTACCAGCACCACATGCATTGCAGCGAGTACTACCTTTATCTGACGTATAACCAGTAGGACAATTAACACATGTTTTTGGATCAGTAGTTGTAACACCATCAGCCGCTTTGCTTTGACGGTATCGACCAGTATCGCAATTTTCACAAGCTGCACCTTTGGTATTACTATACATGCCGGCTTCGCACGATTGACATTTAGTACTACCTGTTTCAGATGACCATCCTGCGGGACAATCAACACAT
>Ga0075441_10001818_pt1 | contig 10142 bp, 11 predicted proteins | sample CoawatmetaG00DNA_FD_71582 | JGI IMG/M metagenome (GOLD analysis project Ga0075441, IMG submission 71582) | Marine microbial communities from the West Antarctic Peninsula - Coastal water metaG002-DNA | ecosystem: Environmental > Aquatic > Marine > Coastal | place: Atlantic Ocean: West Antarctic...
GGGTTGCTAACTCAATGGTAGAGTACTCGGCTTTTAACCGATTTGTTCTGGGTTCGAGTCCCAGGCAACCCAATTTATTACATATCAAATGGACAAAATAAATACAAAAAATTTAATTAGTTTATTGTAGTTGTTTTAAAATATATTCTTATTCAATTCGGAAATTGAATAAAAATACATTTTAAAATTAATCGATAGGGCGCATTGATAACACAGGCTCATTTGCACGATTAATTCCTTTTTCGAAACCAGCAGCTGCTGCACGCGCACGTCCAGAATGCCACCAATGACCAACTAAGAAGAAAAATGCTAAGAACCAATGTGAACAACATAACCATGAACGAGGTGATACATAGTTAACTGAGTTAATTTCTGTTGCTACACCACCAACTGAATTTAATGAACCTAACGGTGCATGTGTCATATATTCAGCAGCACGACGTTCTTGCCAAGGTTGAATATCATTTTTAATTTTATTGATATCTAAACCGTTTGGACCACGTAATGGTTCAACCCATGGAGCACGTAAATCCCAGAAACGCATAGTTTCACCACCAAAAATGATTTCACCACTTGGTGAACGCATTAAATATTTACCTAATCCTGTTGGACCTTGAGCAGATGATACATTAGCACCTAAACGTTGATCACGAACTAAGAATGTAAATGTTTGAGATTGAGAAGCTTCAGGACCAGTTGGACCATATAATTCACTTGGGTAAGCTGTATTATTATACCAAGCATATAAAGCTGCAGTAAAACCCATTAAAGAGATAGCAGCTAAACTATAAGAAAGGTAAGCTTCGCCTGACCATACAAAAGCACGACGTGCCCAAGCAAATGGTTTAGTGAAAATATGGAAAATACCACCAATAATACATAAAAGACCTACCCAGATGTGACCACCAATAATGTCTTCCATATTGTTAACTGAAACCACCCATCCATCACCACCAAAAGGTGAACGGAAAACGTAGCCAAAAATCACAATAGGATTTAATGTTGGAGTTGTGATAAAACGAACATCACCACCACCCGGAGCCCAAGTATCATAAACACCACCTAAATACATTGCTTTAATAACAAGTAAGAAAGCGCCTGTACCTAAAACACATAAATGAATTCCTAAAATGGTTGTCATTTTATTCTTATCACGCCAATCGTAACCGAAGAATGGGAACGATTCTTCTAATGTGTCAGGACCAAGTAATGAATGGTAAATACCACCAAATCCTAAAATTGCTGAAGAAACTAAATGAATTACGCCAACAGCAAAATAAGGTACAGTTGTTGTAATTTCGCCACCAGGGCCAATTCCATAGCCTAAAGTTGCTAAATGTTGAATTAAGATAAAACCTTGTTCATATAAAGGTTTTTCTGGTACAAAATGAGATACTTCAAATAATACCATTGCACCAGCCCAAAATACCATTAAGCCAGCATGAGCTACATGAGCTCCTAATAATTTACCTGAAACATTGATTAAACGAGCATTTCCACTCCACCAAGCGAAACCTGTCGATTCAATGTCACGACCTGCTAGACTACTATTAAAGGGCGTTTCCACGTGGTAATACCTCCTCAGGGAATACAAAGTTTTCGTGTGGTTGATCTTGTGCAGCCATCCACGAACGAATACCTTCGTTTAATAAAATATTTTTTGTATAGAATGTTTCGAATTCAGGATCTTCTGCAGCTCTTAATTCTTGTGATACAAAATCATAAGCACGTAAATTTAAAGCTAAACCTACAATACCAATTGAACTTGTCCATAAACCAGCTACAGGTACAAATAACATAAAGAAATGTAACCAACGTTTATTTGAAAATGCCACACCGAAAATTTGTGACCAAAAACGGTTTGCAGTTACCATAGAATATGTTTCTTCAGACTGTGTCGGATTAAATGCACGGAATGTATTTGCCGCATCACCATCTTCAAATAATGTATTTTCTACAGTTGCACCATGAATAGCACAAAGTAATGCACCACCTAAAATACCGGCTACACCCATCATATGGAAAGGATTTAATGTCCAATTGTGGAAACCTTGTAAAAATAATAAGAATCTGAAAATAGCAGCAACCCCGAAACTAGGAGCAAAGAACCAACTTGCTTGGCCTAGTGGGTATAATAAAAATACTGAAAGAAATACAGCAATTGGACCTGAAAATGCAATAGCATTATAAGGTCTGATACCCACTAATCGAGCAATTTCAAATTGACGTAAACAGAATCCAATTAAACCAAATGCACCATGTAAAGCGATAAAAGCCCAAAGCCCACCAATTTGACACCAGCGAGTAAAATCGCCTTGTGCTTCAGGACCCCATAAAAGTAATAATGAATGACCCATACTATTCGCAGGTGTTGAAACAGCTGCAGTTAAAAAATTACAGCCTTCAAGATAAGAAGTTGCTAAACCATGAGTATACCATGAAGTAACAAATGTAGTTCCTGTTAACCATCCACCCGTTGCTAAATAAGCAGTAGGAAAAAGTAATAAACCTGACCAGCCGATAAAAACAAATCTATCTTTTTTTAACCAATCATCAATAAGATCAAATAAGCCACGTTCTTGGTTTTGTCCAATAGCAATGGTCATATTTTATAATCCTTAAAATAAAATTATCTAATAAGTAAACCTTAGTTTAAAATTTTTACTCTAATCTTTTCAGCATACATTTACTATTATAAGTTAAGATAAAAATAATTTTTTATTTTTAGGTATAAGTTTTTTATCTAAGATAATTTTTTACTCTCTTTTTTAATTTAAAGAATTTTTCTTAAAGTTTTTAAGATTAATCTTAAGGAATTAAATATTTTAAATTAATAATTATTTTAACTCTTGTTTATACTTTTCAAAATTATGCTATAATTAGATTTAGATATAAGTATTTAAATAATAATTCTCTAGAATCAAAAAAACTTAAAAATGACTAAAAATTTAGGAATAGACGTATGATTTCTGATTCTCAAGTTTATACAATTTTACTAGTAGCTTTACTTGCAAGTGTTTTAGCTATTCGTTTAGGCTCAACTTTATATCAATAAAATAAATAAAAGTTTATAGGGAGTTATTTACTAAAAATTATGGTTATAGACAACATTCAAGAATTTACTAGTCCTGTTTATCCATTTACTGCTATTGTGGGACAAGAAGAAATGAAATTGGCTCTTCAATTAAATGTGATAGATCCAAAAATTGGCGGCGTTATGATTATGGGAGATAGAGGAACAGGTAAATCAACCACTATTAGAGCCATTGCCGATTTACTACCAGAAATAGAAGTAGTTAAAGATGATCCTTTCAATTCTCACAAGTCTGATTTAGATTTAATGAGTAATGAAGTAAAAATAGCTCTTCAAAATAAAAAACTAATTGAAACAGAATTAAAGAAGATTCCGATGGTAGATTTACCACTTGGTGCAACTGAAGATAGAGTTTGTGGAACTATCGATATTGAAAAAGCATTAACAGAAGGTGTTAAAGCATTTGAACCAGGTTTATTGGCGAAAGCGAATCGGGGAATTTTATATGTTGATGAAGTTAATCTTTTAGATGATCATTTAGTTGATATTTTATTAGATTCAGCTGCTTCAGGATGGAATACTGTTGAGAGAGAAGGGATTTCTATTCGCCATCCTGCTCGATTTGTACTAGTAGGTTCAGGAAACCCTGAAGAAGGTGAACTTCGTCCTCAATTATTAGATCGATTCGGAATGCATGCAGAAATTCGGACAGTTAAAGATCCTCTGTTAAGAGTACAAGTTGTCGAAGAACGAACATCGTTTGATCAAGAACCGATGGCTTGGATTGAGAAATATCAAGAACAGCAACAAGAATTACGAGACCGAATTATTGCTGCTCAAAAATTATTACCTGATGTTAATATCGAGTATGATTTAAGAGTAAAAATTTCAGAAGTTTGTAGTCAACTTGATGTTGATGGCTTACGTGGAGATATTGTGACAAATCGTGCTAGTAAAGCTTACGCAGCCTACAACGGTAAAACACAAGTTACTGTTGCAGATATTTCAAAAATTATTACATTATGCCTACGTCATCGTTTACGAAAAGATCCACTAGAATCAATCGATTCTGGTGATAAAGTTTCAAAAGTTTTTAAAGAAATTTTTGATATTGAAGATTAATTTCAAAAATCACTAAAAAATAATTGAGTTTTAAAACCTCAATTATTTTTATTTAAAGGAAAATTTATGATCAAAATTATTTGGTTAATATTAAGTGTAATTTTAATTTTATTAATTCTTCTTCGAATCCCAAATAATAGTGGAATTACTAGTTTTGCAACTAAAAGTAATTTACTTGGATCTCCTAATTCGGCAGAACGATTCTTAAATAATCTTACTTGGATTTTTATTATTAGCTATTTTTTATTAGCAATTAAGTTTAATATATCTATTTAAAATAGATATAATTTAATTTATAGACAAAATTATAATACATTAGTACAATAATTTTATACGTAAATTAAAGTAAAAAAATTTGTCACGCGGAGTAGAGCAGTCTGGTAGCTCGTTGGGCTCATAACCCGAAGGTCAATGGTTCAAATCCATTCTCCGCTAGAAAATTTTATAAATTAACGGAAAAATTTTTAATTTTTTATTAAAATAGTATATTGAACGTTAAATAATAATAAGGTTTTACGTATGACATTAAATTTACAAACACCATTCCCTACTTTTGGTGGAAGTACTGGTGGCTGGCTACGTGCAGCTGAAGTTGAAGAAAAATATGCAATTACTTGGACAAGTAATAAAGAGCAAATTTTTGAAATGCCTACTGGTGGAGCAGCTATTATGCGTAACGGAGAGAACTTGCTTTATTTAGCAAGAAAAGAACAATGTCTAGCTCTAGGTACTCAGTTACGTACTTTTAAAATAAACGATTATAAAATCTATAGGATTTTCCCTAGCGGGGAAGTTCAATATTTACATCCAAAAGATGGCGTTTTTCCAGAGAAAGTTAATCCTGGTAGAACTGTTGTAAATAATCGAGATTTTTCAATTGGTAAAAATCCAAACCCGTCTTCAATTAAATTTAGCGGTATTACTACTTATGAAAGTTAATTTATAATAAAAAGATTAGTGAATTCACTAATCTTTTGGCGAGATGGCAGAGTTGGTCGATTGCGTCTGATTTGAAATCAGATGAATCTTTGCGGATTCCGTGGGTTCGAATCCCACTCTCGCCTTACAACTTAAAATAATACAAGGATTTAAAAAGTGATTTTGCTTAGCTGTGTTTCGTTTTTTTATTAAGACTCCTTATGGGTAAAGTTTACGATTGGTTCGAAGAAAGATTAGAAGTCCAAGCAATTGCAGATGATATTTCTAGTAAATACGTACCACCTCATGTAAATATTTTTTATTGCTTTGGCGGTATCGTTCTAACTTGTTTTTTAGTACAAGTAGCTACAGGTTTTGCAATGACATTTTATTATCGTCCTAGTGTAGTAGATGCATTTGCTTCTGTAGAATACATTATGACTAGTGTTAATTTTGGTTGGTTAATTCGCTCAATTCATCGTTGGTCAGCAAGTATGATGGTTATGATGATGGTTTTACATATTTTCCGAGTATACTTAACTGGTGGTTTTAAAAAACCTAGAGAATTAACTTGGGTAACTGGTGTAATTTTAGCTGTTGTAACTGTATCATTTGGTGTAACTGGTTATTCTTTACCATGGGACCAAGTAGGATTCTGGGCATGTAAAATTGTAACAGGGGTTCCTGCAGCTGTTCCAATTGTTGGTCCACCATTAGTCTTAATTTTACGTGGTGGAGAGAGTGTAGGTCAAAGTACACTTACACGTTTTTATAGTGCACATACGTTTGTATTACCTTTAGCAGCAGCAGCATTAATGCTGACTCACTTTTTAATGATTCGTAAACAAGGTATTTCAGGACCTCTATAAATTTAATATCTGAAGTATTGTTGAACAATAAAATTTTTAATAAAAGGAATAAAAATGTCAGTAATTAAAAAACCGGATTTAACAGATCCAAAATTAAGAGCAAAATTAGCAAAAGGTATGGGTCATAATTACTATGGTGAACCTGCTTGGCCTAATGATTTATTATACGTTTTTCCTATTTGTATTTTAGGAACTTTTGCATGTTGTATTGGTTTAGGTGTTATGGCACCGACACAATTAGGAGAACCTGCTGATCCATTTAATACACCATTAGAAATTTTACCAGAATGGTATTTTTTCCCTACTTTTAATTTATTACGTGTATTACCAAATAAATTATTAGGTGTTCTAGCTATGGCAGCAGTTCCTGCAGGATTAATTACAATTCCATTTATTGAGAATGTAAATAAATTTCAAAATCCATTCCGTCGTCCGATTGCTAGTCTATTTTTTATTTCTGGCTTTTTTATAGCAGTTTGGTTAGGTATCGGAGCCTGTTTACCAATTGATAAAGCAGTATCTTTAGGATTTTGGTAAAAAATAATTAATAAATTTTAATATTCTAGAATTATATACAATAATTCTAGAATATTTATTCAAACTTGTTATATTATACAAGTGATACTTTACCACCTGCTGCTTCTAGCTGCTTCTTAACATCTTCAGCAGCGTCTTTAGCAATTCCTTCTTGAACTTGCTTAGGAGCAGATTCTACTAGTGTTTTCGCTTCTTTCAAGCCTAAACCTGTAAGTGTACGAACTACTTTTAAAACTGCAATTTTCTTATCCGCTGGAACTTCATCTAACATAACAGTAAACTCTGTTTTTTCTTCAACTTCTTCAGCTGCTGCTGCTGTCATTACCATAGCAGGTCCAGCACTAGCTGAAGCATCTACACCAAAAGTTTCTTCAATTTTACTTACTAATTCAGATGCTTCTAATAATGTTAAAGTTTTTAATTCTTCAACGATTTGATCAATTTTTTCAGACATAATAGTTTTATATAAAATTTTTAATAATTTTAGTTTTTAATTAGGCAAACATAACTAAATCTAGTTTTATAGATGGTCCCATAGTGTTACATATAAATATATTTTTAAAATATTTACCTTTCACACCAGAAGGTCTATTCTGTTCGATAGATCTATATAAAGCTACCAAATTCTCAATTAATTGAGTTTCGGTAAAATCAGATTTTCCAAAACTAATATGTACAATTCCTGTTTTATCAGCTTTATATTCAAACTTACCTTTTTTAAATTCAGATAATGTATCTTGTAAAGACGTTGTTACTGTACCTGATTTTGGTGAAGGCATTAAACCTTTAGGCCCTAAGACTCTACCAAGTTTTGCTAACTTCGGCATCATATCAGGTGTAGCTAATAATAAATCAAAGTTAATATTTCCTTGACTAATTTCTTGAATTAATTCATCACTACCAACTAAATCTGCTCCATTATTTTCAGCTTCAGCAAAATTTGCTTCATTAGTTAAAACAGCAATTTTTATTGTTTTACCAACACCGTGAGGTAAAGTTACAGTTGTACGTAATTGTTGATCAGCATATTTAGGATCAATATTTAAGTTTGCATGTAATTCAACTGTTTCAACAAATTTTGCTGTCGCTGTTTGTTTAAGAACTTTAATAGCCTCTTCAAGATTTGAATATATAATATTGTCTGTTTTTTTTCTATTTTCTTTATGACGACGCGATAATTTTTGCATATAATATCTCCATTAATAAACTTTTAAAGTCGATACTAATCTACAATTAAAATACCCATATTACGAGCAGTTCCTTCAACAATTTTCATTGCACTACCAATTTTAGTTGTATTTAAATCAGGCAATTTAATCGTTGCGATCTCTTCTAATTGGGTTTTAGTAATAGAACCAACATTTAATCGATTAGGAGTTGATGAGCCTTTTTTAATTTGTGCAGCATTTGCTAATAAAACTGAAGCTGGAGGTGTTTTAAGGATAAATGTATAACTTCTATCTTCGTATACTGATATTTCTACAGGAATAATTAACCCTGCTTTATCATTTGTTTTTGCATTATACTCTTTGCAAAACGCGGCAATATTTACACCGTGTTGACCTAAAGCAGGTCCAACAGGAGGCGCAGGCGTAGCCTTAGCTGCAGGTAAAGCTAATTTAATTACTGCTGTTATTTTTTTTGGCATATATTAGTAGATAATTTTGATAAAAATAGAAAGATCTTTTTTTTGTTTTTATTTTGTTAAATAATCACCAATATTTAATTTCAAAAATATTTAATTTTTATAACAATAAATTTATACTTCTATCTTAAATCAAGTAAACCTCTTACAAGAAGAGAAACGCGCCCTGAAGGACTTGAACCCTCGACATCTAATTTTGGAGACTAGCGTTCTACCAACTGAACTAAGGACGCATACGTTTGTTATATAATAATATAATTAGAATAATACAAAAACACAATAGTTTAAATTTTTTTTAATTTTTATTTAAAAATCATCAAAAAATGGAAAAATTTGAGAAAAGTATAGAGTCACTTAAAATTAAAAAATATTTACCACATAATTTTTTAGCTGAAAAAATTGTACTAAGTAGTTTATTAATTAGTTCTGAAGCAATCGAAATAGTATTAAATAATTTAACAATTGAAACTTTTTATTTTAAAAATCATCAAGAAATATACAAGATAATTCTTTCAATGTATAAAAAAAAAATTCCCATAGATATTATAACACTAACTACTTTTTTACAAGATAATGGTCTTTTGCAAAAAATTGGTGGGATTAATATTTTAACTAAACTTATAAATCACGTTCCTAATTTAATTTATTTGAAAGAGTATATTAGATTATTGCAAGATAAATTTTTACGCCGATCATTAATTAAATTAGGCTATAAATTAATTAATTCGGGATACATAACAAATCTTTCTTTAGAAACATTATTAAATGATTTAGAAAATCAAGTTTTTAATTTAACAAATATCAGTAAAAACCAAAGTATTTCAAGTAGCACTGAATTATTATCTAGCATTTTCTTAGAAATTAAACAAAAATCATATAACCCACAACTATCAGGTGTATCTTCTGGTTTTTATGATTTGGACTCAATGACGCAAGGTTTTCAGCACTCAGATTTAGTAATAATAGCAGGTCGCCCTTCAATGGGTAAAACAGCGTTATGTTTAAATATCGCAAGTAATATAGTTAAAAATTTAAAGTTACCTGTATTATTTTTTAGTTTAGAAATGTCTAAAGAACAATTAATTTATAGGTTATTAGCTACCGAAAGTGAGATAAATAATATGTTATTACGGAATGGTAATTTAAATAAAGAAGATTGGTTAAAATTAAACCTAACAATAAAAAAATTCTCCTCTTTACCCTTTTTTATTGATGATTCACCTAACATCTCACTTTCTGAAATTCGTTCAAAAATAAAAAGAATAATTTTTGAACACACAAATGTTGGGTTGATAATTATTGATTATTTACAATTAATGCAAAGTTCGAAATTCCAAAGTGCTAATAGAGTTCAAGAATTATCATTAATAACCCGTTCTTTAAAAATTATTGCTAGAGAATTTAAAATTCCAATAATAGCTCTTTCCCAATTAAGTAGAAATGTAGAAAATAGGATAAATAAAAGACCTATGCTATCTGATCTACGAGAAAGTGGTTCAATTGAACAAGATGCGGACTTAGTTTTAATGTTGTATAGAGATGATTATTATAATCATTTACCAAACATAGAATCAAGTAATCCCGAAATCGAAATAATTATAGCAAAGCATCGAAACGGACCTATTGGAACAGTAAAATTAGGATTTGATGCGAAATATACGAAATTTTCAAATCTCATTAACTCTAAAGAAATTAATTAAATGCCCAGAACCAGATTCGAACTGGTGACACGAGGATCTTCAATCCACTGCTCTACCAACTGAGCTATCCGGGCGTATACTTGATTTTACTATATAGAGGCATAAATAACAAGATATTAATTTTAATTATTGCTTATTCTTTTATAATTTAGTATTATGTTATTGGGTATAATCTTTCTTATAATTTGATAGGATATAGTTTAATATGTCAGAATCGTAAGATAGCAGCATAAATTTATAACTACAAGTTAGTATTAAAGTTATACCTAATTTAATATTTTAGGGATTTACAAGAATACAAATAATCAAAATTATAT
>Ga0075441_10001820_pt1 | contig 10140 bp, 6 predicted proteins | sample CoawatmetaG00DNA_FD_71582 | JGI IMG/M metagenome (GOLD analysis project Ga0075441, IMG submission 71582) | Marine microbial communities from the West Antarctic Peninsula - Coastal water metaG002-DNA | ecosystem: Environmental > Aquatic > Marine > Coastal | place: Atlantic Ocean: West Antarctic...
GCCATGGGTAATCAGGATACGCTGGCTGGCCGAGGCCTTGACTGCGGCCAGAATGGTTTGACGGTCCGCATCGGTCAGTTCCAGGCTGTCCTTGCGCATCAGGGGGCGAACCTCATAGCCGTCATGGATGTTGGATTCCGTCAACAGTTCCGGCAACAGGCTGTCCCCGATTTCAAACTTGCTGTTGGCATCAAAGTAGACCTTGTCGATGGTGCCACCGGTGGTCAGTATCTCAATCATGGTCTGAACTGTTCCTTTATTGTGAGGACGCCGTGGTGGTCCGAGACTGTTTCGCCTCTGCCGCCATCAGGGCTGCATTTTTTTCCTGTGCATAACGCTTCGCGGCCGGAGCCACCGACCCTGGCTGGCCCGTGGCAAGCCAGCGCTTGATTCGGCCGGCATCCCCCATCGGAGACCGGGTACCCAGAGAGTCCAGCAAAACCGTGATCACCGGCGTTCCGTTCATCTCCGACACCATCACCAGACAGCGCCCCGCCTCTGTCAGGTATCCGGTTTTACTCAGGCTCACGCCCCAGCTGTCCCGATGCACCAACGCATTGGTATTGCCAAACGACAGGCTGTACCGGGGTTTGCGGAACTCGGCCCGGTAGTAGCCGGTGGTCGAGGCTTCACGAATTTCGGGATGCTTGAGCGCAGCACGCGCCAGGATCACCAGATCCGCTGCCGTGGACACATTGCCGGTAGAGAGACCGGTCGGGTCAACAAATCGGGTCTGAGCCATCCCCAGGGCTTTGGCTTTGGCGTTCATCTCGGCCACAAAACCGTCAAAGCCGCCGGGATAAGTACGTGCCAGAGTGTAGGCAGCAAAGTTCTCGGATGACATCAGGGCAATCCGCAGCACATCCCGGCGCCGAAGCTGAGAGCCCACCCGAATGCGGCTCCAGGCGTTCGCGGCAGCCTCGACATGACGCTCCTCGAACGTCAGCCACTCGTCCATATCCTGTCCCGATTCCACCACCACGAGTGCCGTCATCAGCTTGGTGATCGACGCCACCGGTACCGGGCGATCGGCGTGCTTACCGAACAGCAGGCCCTCTTTGCCAACTTCGGCCGCCGCTGCCTGCACCGACGCCAGGTTCGGCGCCCGCTCCGGACTGGCAGCACTCTGGCAGGACACCGCCAGGAGAAAGACGACAACAGTGAGAAATACGGAGTAACGCATGGTGAACTACCTGCCTCTCGGGCCTTAACTGGGAATTGATCGATAGCGCGAACTATATCAGCGCACATGGGCCGGGCGCAGGTCTCATTTTCAATCATGCGTTTTAAACAGCAAATGTAAAAAATCTTAAATTCATGTAAAATATTAGTCAAATCAATTCGTTACATCTCGTTAATCATTGTAACCAGAGTGTAACGGTGCCGCTTTTCAGTTTCAGGATGCGTTCAGGATGGACTCTCCGTCGCTCGGCCAGACTCTCTCCAGGGAAACCCGCTCGGGCAGATTACCAGCGTGGCTGCACCAGTCATTTCCGTTTGTCATCCTTCTCCTCGCCATCACGTACGGACTTGCCACCACCTTCTGGCAGGAACTGCCGACCCTGTCGGTCAGTCCTTCGGTTCAAACCGACAGCTCCGCAACCGGCCCCCGGATCACTGGCCAGATCGAATATCTGATCCACCCTCTGGGCAAGGTACTGCAAGACAAACTCTGGCAATCCCAAGCCTGGAGCCGCACGGATACCCGCTATTCCGGAATCGGCTACCCCTACAGGCCCGCAACGTTCCGGCTGACACTTGAGAACCCGGCGTCAGAACCTGCGACCAGCCAGGTGACGGTGCCCGCACCCTACCTGGACCACCTGCAGCCGGCCCTGATTCACCCGGACGGCGAGATTGAACGCCTACCCGCCATGGGCGACCGGTATCCCTTCGATCAACGTTACCTGGCGTTACCGCAGTGGGTCTGGCCGGTCACGCTGCAACCGGGCACCACCACCCTGCTGATGGAAGTGCAGAATCACGGCCCGGTGCTGTTACCGGTCACTCTGTCAGACAGCGCCGAGGCTCTCGGCGCTGGCACTGCCATCACCGCCTGGAAGTCCTTTGTCACCGGCCTGCTGGTGTTTGCCCTGTTACTCAATCTGAGCATCGTCGCCAAGCTTCGCCGACCGGGCCTGGCGTGGCTAAGCGTGCTGATGATCAGCGTTATCTACAGTCAGCTGGTGATGGACGGCCTGGGGCTTTGGCTGATCTGGCCGGCACTGCCAGAGCTCAACGCCCTGCTCAACATCAGTCTGCCCCTGTGTCTGATCGCGCTTTGCGAATTTACCCCGCATTTTCTCCAGCTGGCCCGCACTGAGGCCCGAATACTCCGGGCCTTCAGCCTCCTTGCCGGAGCGCACCTGCTGGCTGCGCCTTTGGGGTTTCAGTTCCTGGGACAACGCGCCTTCCTGATGAGCAGCGCCATCGGCGGGCTGTTCATCGTTGCCCTGAGCCTGCGCCAGCTGAACAACCACGTTTACGCCCGTTACTATGCCCTGTCGGTACTGGCGATCGTGATCGGGGCTGTCACGTCATCACTTCGCACTGTTGGCTGGTTGCCCGTGAATGCGGTGACCGACTCCGCCTTTTTCCTGGGCGCAGCCACCGGCTCCCTGATCCTGACCAGTGGTGTGGGTAAACTGCTGCTGGAAGAACGCAAGAAACGTCTAAGCTCAGACATACGTGTGCAGGAGGAACAGAAACTCCGGACCAGCATCGAGCGTGATTATGACCGTTTACTGAAAACCCACAGAGTAACCGGCAAGCCAAACAGGCCCATGCTGGAGGAAACCCTGGGCGCTCTGGACTGCCATAAAACGCCCTACACCCTGTGCATGATTCGCCTGGCCCGGTTCAATGAACTGGAACAGGCCCTGGGCTACCGAGCAGCCGAAGAACTCCTGAAGCAGTACCTGCGGCAACTCAACCGGTATCTCAAGCAAACGGTGGGCGATCAGCTGGTGATGATCAACGGTTACAGCGTGGCGACCCTGGACACCGTTAACCATGCCTTTGCCCTGTTGCGCCACCCCGACGAGGCGCTGGAGAGACAACGCCTGCAGGCCATCAGCCGCTGGTTGTCCGAGAACTTCCGTGAGGGCCGTTTTTCCTTTTCCTGGGCCGCCTCGGTTGGCGTCGCCCACGCCCCGGAACACGGTGCGGAACCGGCCGGCGTACTCGCCTGTGCCGGCTTTGCTTCACTGGACGAAAGCCTGCCGCTGGTGGTTTATGATCCGGCCATTGCCGAATGGCAATACCGCCAGCAAATGCTGATGCTGGATGTAGAACAAGCGCTGCGTTCCGGCGAAATGTGGCTGGAGTACCAGCCCAAGATCAACATCCGCGATGGCCGGATTGGCTCATTGGAAGCCCTGATTCGCTGGCAGCACCCGGAATTCGGCAGGATATCGCCCAGCCAGTGGATTCCCCTGGCCGAGGAAGTGGGGATCATTCACACGGTTACACTCTGGGTGCTAGACCGTGCCTGCAGGGACAGCCATCAGCTTCGTGAACAGTATGGGCGTGATATTACGGTAGCGGTGAACATTTCCGCCAAAGATCTGGCCCACAGTCTGTTCCACGAGGAAGCCGGCGCCATCGTCCGACGACACAAGCTGGAACCGGCCAATGTCAGCCTGGAGATTACTGAAACCGCCATGATGACCGATCCGGACACGGCCCGCAGTACCATCCGGACCCTGAGCGCGATGGGCTTCCGGATTGCACTGGATGACTTCGGGTCCGGCCACTCGTCACTCGGAGCCCTGGCACAGTTCGAGCTGGATGAGCTGAAAATCGACCGGAGTTTCCTGGAGGGTGTGCTGGATTATCCCTCAAGACAGAAAATTCTGCGTGCGGCCCTGGAGCTGGGCACAGCCCTGGATCTGGATGTGGTGGTCGAAGGCGTGGAAGACGAAACCATCGCACTCTGGCTGCATCAGTTTCCGGGCTTGCAGGGGCAGGGTTATTACTGGGGCCGCCCATTCAGCCTGGAACACAAAACCCGTTAGCTGCCGATAATCACCGTTCCACTGCCAACGGTAACGCCCCCGCAGGATACGGCACTACCGGTTACCGCAGCCGGCTTGCCATTGATCATCACGGTACCGGAACCGGCCGCAATGGCCCGGGGATGGGGCGGGTGCTTGGGCTTTGAATGGGGTTGCAGCGGATCGCCAACCCGGGCAACCGGTTTGCCGTCAACGAGAACATCGGGGGAACCGGCAATCACCGGTGTGGGCGGAAATCCCTGATGGTCCATACCGAGATCGCCCAGCAATACAATGGCCTTACTCATGGATTGATTCCTTTCATCATTGAGTCCAGAACCGCCATCCTATACCGAAATCCGCACGGACCCAAGCCCCGCACCAGCTCAGTGCATGCTAAAAGATGCAGATACGACTGACCTGCATCAAGGGGGCTGCCCGCGGTCCGTTCTACACTTCTTTCACACTCATCAGCCATGGAGGCCGTCATGTCATCGCCAATTGAACAAGCTCCGGCGCCCAACGAGGCAACACCAGGCTCAGCCTTCCAGTGCTGGCAGCAGGGCTATGGCGTTATCCGGCACTCCGAACAGACCTCCGCCAGAGTCCGGGAACTGGCCGGCAAACTGGTCAGCGCCGGGCACCAACCGGATGAAGACACGGTTTACCGGAAGCTGATTGCCCTGGACCGGCTCGCCAGCGCCGGCTTGTGGCTGGTGGTGCATATGACCTATTGCAACCGGGTGGACATTGCCGGCGCCCCCCTGGTCGCCCAGGATTTCAAGGCTTCGCCGGAAGGCCATACCGGAGGCGCCCTGAACATGGTGCCTGCCTACGCGGCCTACCTGGCCCTCAACAATCTGACCGGAACAACCCGCAGCTGGCTGATGGGACAAGGGCATTGCGTGGCCGCCGTGGATGCCCTCAACGTGCTGACCGGCAACCTGCATCCCGAGCAACGCGCCCGCTACCTGGCGCCCGAGGGCTTGTCGCGGCTGGCCTCCGACTTCTACAGCTATCACCAGAAACCGGATGGCATGATGGCCGCACCCCTGGGCAGCCACGTAAACCCCCATACCGCCGGGGGCATTATCGAAGGCGGCTACCTTGGGTTTGCAGAGCTGCAGTACGCACATATGCCTCTGCCCGGTGAATCTCTGGTGGCCTTCCTTTCCGACGGCGCCGCCGAAGAACAGCGCGGAAGTGACTGGATACCCCGATGGTGGCGCGCCGAGGACTGCGGACTGGTCTTGCCGGTGATGATTGCCAATGGCCGGCGCATTGAACAACGAACCGAGCTTGGTACCCGTGAGGGCCTGGAACGGTTTGAGCAGCACCTGCAACACCGGGGCTTTGATCCGGTACGATTTGACGGCCGTGATCCCGCGGCCTTCGTCTGTGCCATGTACGACATGGAGCAGGCACTTGCAGCCCATGGCACCGCTGCGCAACAAGGTGAGACCGGCTACCCGGTTCGCATACCCTACGGTATCGCAGAGACCGTGAAAGGCTATGGCTTCTATGGCGCCGGAGAAAACGCAGCTCACAATCTGCCTCTGCCCGGCAATCCTCGTATGGATGCCATATCCCGGGAGCTGTTCAATGAATACGCAACACCGCTCTGGGTAAAACCGCAGGAGCTGAACCTGGCGGTATCCGAGCTGAATGAACACAGCCAACAGGGCCGGCCACTGGAGCGGGATCACCCGCTGGCGCTTCGCCGTCCCTCGGAACCTGCCATTCCGGTTTTGCCCTGGGCTCAGAACAAATGCTCACCCATGACTGCCGTTGATGAATTCTTCAAGGCTCTGGTCGCGGACAACCCGGAGCTCCGGCCCAGGGTCGGCAACCCGGACGAACTCGCCAGCAACCGACTCAAAGGCGTGCTCGACAGCCTCAAGCACCGCGTAAACGACCCGGAGAACGAGGCCGAGTCAGTACACGGCAAGATCATTACGGCACTGAATGAAGAGGCGGTCGTCTCTGCCTGCCTGGCCAACAAAGCGGGATTGAATCTGGTGGCCAGCTACGAAGCCTTCTGCGTGAAAATGCTCGGTGCCATCCGCCAGGAGTTGATCTTCGCCCGACATCAGAAAGAAGTGGGCCGGCCACCCCAATGGCTGGGACTGCCAGTGATTGCCACCTCGCACACATGGGAAAACGGCAAGAACGAGCAATCCCACCAGGACACCAGCTTCTGTGAGGCTTTACTGGGAGAAATGAGTGATGTCTCCCGGGTGATTTTCCCGGCTGACTACAACAGCGCCCTGGCGGTTCTGCCATCGGTTTACCGGGAGCGAGGCCGCATCAGTTGCCTCGTCATCCCGAAACGGGAGCGCCCGTGCGTGTTCAATGGCAGCGAAGCTGAAGCATTGGCCCGACATGGCGCCCTGGTGGTGGACGAGGATACCTCGGCTGGCGAGGAGCCCCTGCTGCTGATTGCCAACGGCGCCTATCAGCTTTCCGAGGCCATACGGGCCTGCGAACGTTTGCGCGAGACCGGCACACCGTTCCGGCTGGTCTACCTGCAGGAACCCGGGCGCTTCCGCCAACCCCGGGATCCGATGGAAGCGGCCTCCTGCCTGACCGAGTTTGAGCGTGAGCGCCTTTTCCCTCATCGCATGCACCGGCGGGTCGCCCTGACCCATATGCGGCCGGAAGTGTTCCGCGGACACCTGCACACACTGTTCCCGCAACCCGGACAATCCCGGGTGCTGGGTTATATCAACCGGGGCGGCACGCTGAATGAAGCAGGCATGCTGTTCGCCAACCGTTGCTCATGGGGCCATGCCCTGGCGGCCTGCGCCGAGGTGATGGACAAACCTCCCGGAGAATGGCTCTCCAGCGCTGAACTGGCCGCGGTGGAGGGCCGAGGCGATCCGGGAGTGATTACCCGCGGACTGCCTTGACCCGGTTACGTATCGCGGTTTCCAGTTCCAACACCACCAGAACCACAACACCAGCCACCACAGAAAACGCCAGCTGCTCCAGGCTCAGGGCGGTAGTGGTAAAGGTGTGCTGGAACCACGGCAGGTAGGTGAACAACAACTGCAATACCACGACCGCTGCGATCGCTGCCAGCACAACGGGCGTGCCGAGCACCCCCCGCAGGGTAATCGAGGCACTGTCGAGATAACGCACCGCAAACAGGTAGAAGACCTCCATCGCCACCAGGGTGTTGACCGCCAGAGTGCCGGCCAGCACCGGGTCCTGATGACGATGCATGACCCAGAACCAGGCCGCGAAGATACCCACCAGAAACAGCAGGGATACAAACGCTACGCGCCAGACCACAAAACCCTGCAGCAAGGATTCATCCCGTGGTCTTGGCGGTTGCCGCATAACTCCGGGCTCGGGCGGTTCAAACGCCAGGGTCATGGCCAGCAGCACCGAGCTGACCATATTCACCCAGAGAATCTGCAAGGCGGAAATGGGCAGCGTGAGCCCCAGCAACAAGGCGGTGATCAGGCTGACGGATTCCCCCCCGTTAATCGGAAGCATGAAGGCAATGCCCTTACGCAGGTTAGTGTAAACCGTGCGCCCTTCCCGGACAGCCGCAGCAATGCTGGCGAAATTATCATCCAGCAGCACCACCGATGACGCCTGCCTGGCCGCTTCCGAGCCCTTTACCCCCATGGCAATGCCAACATCCGCCCGCTTCAGCGCCGGGGCATCGTTGACGCCATCACCGGTCATGGCCACCACACCGTGCAGTGCCTGCAGCGCTTTCACTAACCGAAGTTTGTGCTCGGGGCTGGTGCGGGCAAACACATCCACCTCTCCGGCCAGACTCCGGAGCTGATCTTCATCCAGGTCATCAAGCTCTTTGCCGGTCAGTACCCGGTCGGCATTACGCAGCCCGAGTTTTCGGGCAATGGCACCGGCCGTCAGGGCGTGGTCGCCGGTAATCATCTTCACCCGAATACCGGCATCGTGGCACTCTTTGATAGCGCGGATAGCCTCCTGCCGGGGCGGATCCAGCAAGCCCACCACTCCCAGCAATTCAGCGCCCTGTTCCAGCTCTTCCAGCACCAGTTCCCGGCTGCCTTTCGCCATTGGCCTGCGCGCCAGTGCCAGCACCCTCAGGCCTTCGGAAGCCATTTCCGTAATGATCCGTTCCCAGTGCTCCGTGCTCAGCGGCTCCGTTCCACCGTCGGTGGATACCTGGCGCTCACACATGGCCAGAATCCGTTCCGGAGCGCCTTTGAGATAGGCAATACCGTGGCCGTGATGGTCGTGATGCAATGTGGCCATGAACCGTATGCGGGTATCGAAGGGAATCTCATCCACCCGGGGCCAGGCGGAGGCACTGTTAACATGGTCAAATTCCGCCTTACCGGCAAACACTTTCAGCGCGGCTTCCATGGGGTCACCATGGATAGAAGGCTGCCCGTCTTTGCCAATAATGCTGGCGTCGTTACACAGCGCGGCCGCCCGGGCAAGCTCAGCCAGCACCCCATCGCCGGTGACCGGCTGGCCCTCCCGGCAGACCCTGCCGTCGGTACCATAACCTTCGCCGGTAATCTCATAACGCTCGTCGGCGGTCACAGCCGCGGTCACCATCATTTCGTTACGGGTGAGCGTGCCGGTCTTGTCGGAGCAGATGACCGATACCGCACCCAGGGTTTCGATCACAGGCATCCGGCGAACCACCGCCTTGCGACGGGCCATCTGGCGTACACCAATGGCAAGGGTAATGGTAAGAATGGCCGGCAGGCCTTCCGGAATGGCTGCCACCGTGAGCCCCACCACCGCCATGAACAGCTCCCGGAATTCCAGGCCACTGAACGCCAGGCCGCCAAAGAAGATGACAATACCGGTGGCGATGACAATCAGAGAAAGCCCCCGCGCAAACCGGTCCATCTGTTCCAGCAGCGGAGTTTTAAGACTGGTGGTATCAGCCAGCAGGCCGGAAATGCGGCCGATTTCGGTATGCATACCGGTACGTACGACAACGCCCCGGGCGGTGCCCGTGGCCACCATGGTGCCGGAGAACGCCATGCCAGTCTGGTCGCCGAGGGCCGACTGCTCTTCCACCGGATCGGGGAACTTGTCCACCGCCTCGGATTCGCCCGTCAGGATAGCTTCCTCAATCTTGAGGTTGTTGGTTTTTTCCAGGCGAAGATCGGCGGGCACACGGTCACCAGCCTCCAACAGCACGGTATCACCAGGTACCAGCTCGCCGGCATCCACCTGATGCTGGCCGCCGGCCCTGACAATGCGGGCGCGGGGAGCCAGCATATGACGGATAGCGGACAATGCCTGCTCGGCCCGACCTTCCTGGATGAAGCCGACCAGGGTCTGGACAATCACCACCGCCAGAATCACCCCGGCGTCGACCCAGTGTCCGAGAGCACCGGTGATGGCCGCTGCGGTCAGCAGTACATAAATCAGGAAATTACGTAACTGGCGACCGAGCCGGGCCAGGGGGCCGGACGTCCTACCCTCTGGCAACTGGTTGGGACCAAACCTCTCATACCTGGCCCGCGCACTTTCGTCGGTCAAAGGCTCCGGCGCTTCCAGAAGAACCCGCGCCTGTTCTGCGGCCAGGGCATGCCAGGGCTGAGACTGTGCGCCCCCGGCTAGTGTCCGCTGTGAACCTGGCGTGCTGACTTCTGACATATCCCTGCTCCCTGCCTAAGGTCTGGGTCAACTACACAGGATTCTGCCGATACCGCCAATGCGCCAGGTCAAACCGAAGGCTGGTATAGCCGCGCCCGGTTGGCTATACCGGATCGACCGTTCGGTTCCCGGCACCCGGCAAGGTCTTCCGCGCCGCAGACCGACTGTTATCAACCGTGTATTCCCGGCTCTTGACGGTATCCACGAAATACCAGTTAGCCAGGGCTTCGTCCTGAGTGAAAGTAACCACCATATAACCACGTTGATTGATGTTCAGGTAGTCCAGGCCATCCACCAGCAGGCCAATGCCCTGCTCCGCATCGGCAATCATGGCATCAGGCAGTCCCAGATAGTCCTCCAGTCCAGGTGAGGACACCGAGGCTGTGGCAAATTCCGACAGGTGCATCGCAAGCAGACTGCAGTCACAGCGAGTAGGGTGAGGCGTTACCGCCTCATCCCTCTCACAGAACCGTACATACGGGCCACGTATACGGCTCATGCCATTAACTTACCCCGAACTCGG